>Ga0310695_10002832_pt1 | contig 35412 bp, 65 predicted proteins | sample RumenRJG_04DNA_FD_203882 | JGI IMG/M metagenome (GOLD analysis project Ga0310695, IMG submission 203882) | Bovine rumen microbial communities from Lethbridge, Alberta, Canada - RJG_04 (v2) (version 2) | ecosystem: Host-associated > Mammals > Digestive system > Stomach > Rumen | place: Canada... | reverse complement strand
TGGCCACACTTTTCATCCCAGGCACCATCACGCTGTAATGCGGCCTGTTCTCCTGGATGTCAATGGAAAAATAGTAGGCCCCGTTGGGTATCTTGATATACTTCATGGTGCGGTCTCCTTTTGATTGATGCCCATACGATGCGCCCCCGGGTCCCTCTCTCCGGGGGACACAGGGCACACGGTCGGCTACCCGTTGCGTGGCGCGTAGGAACCGAGCTTCCGCACCTCGGACACCTGGCCGCACCCGTCGTACCCGGCACAATCGGCCCGGTACTGCGCCACCATGTTCCTCACGTCCCCAGGGTCGCACATGTCCGTCCCCGGTCGGCTGACCCGCGCGTAGTCGGACCCAGGTGCCGAATAGTAGTAGGAACTCCCGGTCTCCGTGCAGAGACACTCCACCCAGCTTCGCGGCCCGTCGCAGTTCCAGAAGAATATCACGGGGAACCACTTCCCCGCGTCCCCGTTGTACTCCTGGCGGAGCACGTACACGTTCCGCCACGTGCGCTTGGCATCCCCGGACTTCCTTGACGTATTTTCCATGTCTTGTCTCCTTTGTTGAATTGTTATGCCCATACGATGTGTCCCCGGGTCCCCAAACCCGTGGGACACCGGACACACGGTCGGCTACTTGAGGTCCGTATATCCCCCAATGGTTGCCCGGAAGTCCTCGATAGCCTGGTCCATGTTGCCCGCGGCTTCCGCAACATCGCGCAGTACCTGCTCCAGGTCCGCATCCTCTGCAAATACCTTGTTGACCGTTTCCATGTCATCGCACATAATCTTGAAATGCGGCAGGAAACCCTGGTATGAACGGCCCGCGAACACTTTGGCTTCCACATGGTCATAGTTGGCAAGGTAGGTAAGTATGCTTCCCGTGTTGTTCTTCGTGAACACGATGCCTTCGTCGGCAAGCTTCTTGATGATTTCGTCCTTAAATTCCATGGTAAGCCTCCCTAGCCTTCCCCGTAGATGTCGATGAAGTTGTCCTGGCAGTCAAGATTCTTGCGGTCGATTGAACGGCGCACGTAGTACAGGTACCCGTTGCTCGCCTCGACCGGATGGAGCCCCTGTACACTAGCGGTTTCCAGATGGAGAATGGTGCTGTGCCAGTCGCCCTTCTTTGCCAGGCGGTATTCGACGATTTCCCTGTCGCTCTTGTCCGCGAGGTACTTGATGTCCTCCGGTGCGTTGAAATATCCAAGATGGTACTTTTCACTCATGGTTGTCTCCTTGTTGCTTGATGCCCGTACGATGTGCCACCGGGTCCCCTCGATCGGGGGACACCTGGCACACGGTTGGGGACATCGGGCCACGCATGCACCATGGGCGCCATGGGCACCGGATGTTCCACGTGAAACATCCCCGATTCATATAATTGATAGAATTGATAGAATTGATAGAATTGATATACTGCCCATCTGTACACCCGCCCAACGGTTCCCACTCTCCCCCTCTACGCCCCACAGTACCCCACGATAAACAAAACATGTATCAAGGGGTCACCGGGCGCACCAGGGGGACACCTGGTACGGATGGGGCCGGGAGGGGGATTAAACCCGTGTGCAACGGTCCCTCTGTTTCCCGGTCCCATTTTCCACACCTGTCCACTTATGTTTCCAAAAGTTTACGAAACATGGGTGGCCAATGTGGCCGAGGGGCGAAAATCAAAAATTAAAAAATTAAAAAATATCCTCCCCTGGCCCCATCTTGCCCCCGGGGTCCTTTGTCCCCTCTGTCCCCTTTGTCCCCCCGGTCCATTGTTCACCATGGAGGAACAGGTGGCTCAAGGTTCCATAGAGGGTCACGGGGTCGGTGATGAGCCATGGGTCGGCTCCTGGGCGGAACACGAAGACATGGGTGACGAAGGGGCCGAGGGGACCCGGGGGTTCCGGGGCGCCTTCCTTGGGAAAGAACAGGTCGAGGGGTTCCTGGGCGTCCTTGAAGGCTACCCTGACCCTTGTGTCATAGGGGCGTTCGGGGTCGATTGTGACCTTCCGGAAGGTACCGGGGTCGAGGCCGATGGTGGCCTTGGCGCCGTTGGAGTAATTGACTTCGATCTTCATGGTGCCTCCTTTGGCAGATAGGTTCGACTGGTTTCGGGGTCCACGGTGTATCTTCGGGTCCCCGGGAAAGTGGGACATGTGGATACACGGTGGGCAAGGGGGAAGAGGGGGCACCGGGTGCCCGGCGAAATGGGTGGGGGTGTGACCCGGTGGGCAAGGGACGGGCAAAGAGAGAGGCCCCTGGGTCCCCTGGGGTCAAAAAGGAAACCCCCGGTGACCATGGGTCACCGGGGGCCTTGGGGGGGAGACAAGGGGTTAGACTTGGAGTTCGGGGATAGCGGAGATTGCCTCGTCGGCGTTGAGCAGGAACTGGTCCCCTGCCTGGTTACGGAGGGTGACATAGCCGTGGTCGGAGACATTGGCGACTGTGAGTTCGTCCATGTCGGATGCGACCTGCTTGAGTCCTACGGTGTCCTTGGCGAAGAGGGAGCACCGTGGTTCCAGGGGGTTTCCTTCCAGCTTGAGGGCGAGGCCGTGCTCGGTGTACCTTGTGGGGCCCTGGCTGGGGAGTGACTGGTAGAGGAAATCGGTGGAGAATGTGACCATCTGGTCTTGGGAGAGCCTTTCCTGTACGAGCCTGATGTTGGCCTTGTGGGCGACATTGTGGACGAGGCTGTAGACGAAACTGTCCCCTGTGATGATGTTGCCCTTGACGGAATCGAAGATGTCGGACTGGCCATTTGTTCCCGGGTTGAAGGTGGCGGTTGCCTGCCACCTGTTTTCCTGTGGGACTAGTTCGAGAGTGAGGGTGACGGAAGTGGAGCCTTGGAGGAATGGTCCTATGACCTCGGTGGACCATCGGTAGACAACGCTGTCGAGGGTATTGGCCAATGCCATGGTTGCCTTGAACGGGGATGCCGCGCAGCCGGATGGTTCCAGGGCGAGGTTGAGGAGGTCGAGGAGTGCGTCGGAGGATTCGACCAGGGCGTTCCCCGTCAGTCCGTGTCTCATGGAGAAGAGCATCATGCCGATGAAGGGCTTGACGGTATTTGGGTGCATGGTGACTTGGTTCATGGTGTGGCCTATGGTGGAAAGGGTGAAAGGGGGCCGCCTGGTGCAGGGGGTCCCTGGTTTGGATTAGATGCAACTGGAGTAGACTCTCGTATATACGTCGTAGAACGCGGAAGGTACGGAGTCGGAGGCGACATGGACGGAGATGAAGTCGTCTTCGTCGAAGTATTCGTGGTGGAACCCGATGGAGATGGTTCCCTTGTCGTAGTCGAGTTTTGCGACGTAGAGGCGGGGATCGACGATCTGGCATGCCTTTTCGAGTGTTTCGATCTGGTCGGGTTGGAAGGTGTCGAATTGTTGTCTTCCGGTGGTTTGTACGATCTTTGCCTTTGTCATTGATGTCTCCTTGTTGAATTATGTCCCTACGATGTGTCACCGGGTCCCCAGGATCGGGGGACATGGGGGACACGGTAGGGGACCGGGGTCCTATGAACTGGTCGGGTTCACGGGACCAAGGGGAACAGGCATGTCCCTTCGGTCCCGGAGGTCCAGTTAGGCATCGACCTTGATAGTCTGCCTGGTGATAGTCCACTTGAGCCATACTGGCCAGTCGGATGGGCTTTCGATGGCCTTGGTATCGGCAATGCCTTTCCATGCGACCTTGGAAAGCGTGTTCATATCATCGAATGACTTGCAGAATGCGTTATAGTCTGATACGATGAACTTTGCCGCCTTTTCGAGGGATGTGAACGCCCTTGCAAATGGGATAAGATTGCCCCCGGCTTCATCAAACTGTGCATTCTGGACAATATAGAGTGTGATTGATTTTTTGGTCATTGATGTCTCCTTTTGGTTGATGTCCCTACGGTGTGTCACCGGGTCCCCCGTTTCGTGGGACATGGGGGACACGGTAGGGGACTGGGGGCACGGGGCTATCGGTCCCCGTGCTTGCATTCGAGCTTGACTGCGTTGGCGAGTTCCCTTGCCTTGTTCTCGGCGTTCCTGATGACCTTTGGGACATCCTGGAGCAAGGCGACCTGTTCCATTGTGTCCCCGAGTGTGACAGGTTTCCGGGGGGTCCCGCCGGACCTGAGTTCGAAGGTCTTTACCCGGAAGGCGAGGGGTTCGGGGGTGGCGTACACTGTGAAACCGTATGACACTCCGGGGACGGCGAGGAACAGTTTCGATACGGAAAAGAGTTTTCTCGGGGTGTCCTTGATGTATCCGAAGGACCAGGCGGATTCTGCGGGCGAGGCATTCGGGTCCATGGGGTATTGGCGGGCGAAGTCGAGGATTGCCTGTTCCACCTGGTCGGTGAATGTGTTCATAATGTCTCCTTTTGGCTTGATGACCCTACGATGTTCCCCCGGGTCCCCTGGAATGTGGGACATAGGGAACACGGTTGGGCCCGGGAGCTAGTATTCCATCGCCTCCTTCTTCGTCCGGAAGAAATGGAAGCCTGGTGCGCACTCGACATTGTAGGTGAGGCTGAAGTCATCTATTACGATCGTGTCCCCCTTGCGGTAGGTAAATGCAGGGTCGTGCATTGAATGAAGAATCTGTTGGTTGCCGGTGGATTCAATGATTGCGCGGTTGGTTCTGCATTTGCTTCCGTTTATGGAAAAGACAATGGCGCCTGCCGGGATTTCGGCGGTAAGGATTATGCCTTCGGCAGTTTTCTTGTACCCCTTGATTGCCTTCTTGAGGATAATGCCCTTGCGGATTTCGTCATCCGGGCTGAATACGGCGTCGGACAGGTCTGCAAATTCTAGTGCCGTCCGGTACAGGTCGGCCCCGGACAAGTTGGCCTGGTGCAGGATGGCCCGGCGCATGTTGGCCCCGGACAGGTTGGTTCCGGACAGGTTGGCCCTGGACAGGTTGGCCTCGGTCAGGATGGCATTGGACATGTTGGCCCCGGACAGGTCGGCCCTGGACAAGATGGACTCGGTCAGGATGGCCTCGGTCAGGATGGCATTGGACATCTTGGCCTCGGTCAGGATGGCATTGGACATGTTGGCCCCGGACAGGTTGGTTCCGGACAGGTTGGCCCTGGACAGGTTGACCCCGGACAGGTCGAACGCCGTTAAGTCGGCCCCGGACAGGTCGGCCCTCATGCTTTCCCAACCTTCACAGTCATGTTTTAGCCAGTGCTGGTGATTGGCGATAATCCGGTCAAGTTCCTTTTTCTCCATGCTTGTCTCCTTTTGGCTCGATGCCATTACGATGTTCCCCCGGGTCCCCTTTGTCGGGGGACATGGGGAACACGGTTGGCCTCGGGGGTTAGTAGATGGATTCCTTTGCCTCATTCTTCGTCCGGAAGAAGTGGAAGCCCGGGGCGCACTCGACATTGTATCGCAGGTCAAAGTCGGGGATTACGATTTTCTGCCCCGGCGTGTACGTGAAGTTAGGGTCATGGCGAGAATGCAGTACCTCGTGCCCTTCCGTATCAAGGACGGTGGCCATGTTGGTCCTGCATCTGTCCCCGTTGATGGAAAAGACGATGGCGCCTGCAGGGATTTCGGCGGTAATGACTACTTTTTCGGCAGTCTTCTTGTAGCCCTGCATTGGGCTGGAGAGGATAACGCCCTTGCGGAACTTTTCCTTCTCGTCGAAGATGGCGTCGTAGGCGTTCGCGTATGTCAGGTCGATCCCGGCCAGGTTGGCCAGGGTCAGGTTGGCACCGAACAGGTTGGCCACTCGCAAGCTGGCACTGGTCAGGTTGGCCCCGTACAGGATGGCCCCACACAAGTTGGCATCGTCCAGGAATGCATTGGACAGGTCTGCCCCGGACAGGGTTGCCCTGGTCAGGGTTGCCTTGTACAGGTTGGCCCTGGTCAGGGTTGCCTCGCGCAGGCTTGCCCAGTACAGGTTAGTCCCCCGCAAGTGAGCCCCGGACAGGTCGGCCCCGTCCATGTAGGCCAGGTGCAGTTTGGCCATGGACAGGTCTGCCTTGGTCAGGGTTGCATTGGACAGGTCGGTACGGGACAGGTCTGTCTGGACTAGGGTTGCATTGGACAGGTCGGCCCCGGCCATGTAGGCCATGTACAGGTCGGCCCCGGTCAGGTCTGCATTGGACAGGTCGGCGCCGGACAGGTCGGCCCTCATGCTTTCCCAGCCATCGCAGTCCCGGTTTATCCAGTGCCGGTGATTGGCAATAATCCGGTCAAGTTCCTTCTGTTCCATAGTGATCCCTTTGGTTGAATGCATTTGCACGATGTTCCCCCGGGTCCCCGGGAATGTGGGACATGGGGAACACGGTGGGCTAGAGTGAAAATTAAAAATAAAAACCCGGCCTGGCGGACCAGGTCGGGCGGAGACAATGAAAATTAAAATTTACAAATCGGGCGGGCGAAAAATACTATTTTTTGTAATGCCGCCGGGGTTTGGCTTTTGCGGGCCCGTGCAGCCCGGCGATGGGATATATCATTGTCATAGCCCTCCAAACTGCACGGGCCCATTTTTGCTTTAGCGGCATTCGTGCACGTCGGTGGAGAAGGCGATACCGCCAGTTCCCCCGAGAATCTTGAGCAAGTCCCGTCCATGGGGCGTGAGCTTGATCTCGAACACCTCGTTTTCCGGGGAGTCCACTTCAATGTACCATGCGGGGAAGAGGTCGCTTTCCGTGTAGCCCAGTCGGATCGGGAGACCCTTTTCCAGGGCCTTGTCCTTGATGTCCTTGACGGCCTTGCAGAAGCGTTCGTGCTTCGGCACGTCCGAGACCTCCATGCCGGAATCCGGCGCCTCGCCGTTGATGAGCTTGGTGAGGGCGGTTCCGTCGGAGACCAGGTGCTTGATGCCGACGTATGCCGTCTTGAACTCGGCCACGAGGTCCTTGCCGACGACATTGTTGGCGAGATAGGCGGTCGATACTTCGGCGGTGCCGAACCGGGAACCGCGAATCATGTTCTTAGATGGTTTCTTGCCAGTTGCCATGCGTGTCTCCTTGGTTGCTTGACGCCCATACGATGTGCCACCGGGTCCCCTCGATCGGGGGACACGGGGGACACGGTTGGAAAATTACTACCACTTGGAGGGGAATATGTCGAACTGGACATAGGGGAAAGACCATTGTTCCTTCTTCAATACGGGGTCGTACACCTTGTCCTCGCCAACAGTCACCGCAACCGCATAGCGGCTACCGTAGAGCAAACCGCTGCATGCCGCATTCAAGGGCAAAAAGTCCTTCCTGGCAGCCGCGCTGACCCTAATTCGGTTCGTGTGCCTGTAGGCCACCGCGCTGTCCTTCAAGAAAAACTTGAAACTGCCTGCACCCTCGATATCACTCTGCCCGGATACAAGGGGCATGCGCGTCCATCTTCCCAAGTGTTCCGGCATGGGTACATCATGCCCAACCAACCCGCTGTTCTGCGACGGGTCAGTCAGCAGGGCGATAAGCCTACCCTTCATGTTCTTCAATTCGCTAGTTCCCATAATTGTCTCCTTGTTGAATTGTTATGCCCATACGATGTGCCACCGGGTCCCCCTCGATCGGGGGACACGGGGGACACGGTTGGGGGACATGGGATATAAACTGCAATAAACAGAAGGTTTTCTATGTGGACAAAGATTAGACAGGCAATTCTTGAATGCGCGGACGGCCAGTTCCGCAAGGCGGTACTCGAGGCGAACGACGCCCTGTTCGGGGACGACGGAACGGAACGCTGCCGGGCGGCCTTCAGCAACATACTGGACGAGTCGGCATACGAGGAACAGCCGGATTCCGAGATATTCCAGAACATCCGGGAAGGCAAGTGGGACACCAATGGCGACCTGGAACACGACTACCCGATATTCATGGAAGCCATGAAAAAGTCGAGACACCCTGCTTCCTTGACCTGGTACACCATGGACGAGTATGCCAGGTGCAAGGCCAGGCTGTACAAGGTCGCCGGGTTCGATGCCGGGTTCGCCATCAAGAACGACCCGGAGAACAAGGGCGAGATTGTGTCCGTGTTCAACAACACCAACATAAGGGGGGTCGCCCCGGAACTCATGAAAAAGGCGGTAGAGTACGGTGGGGACCACCTGGACCACTACGCATACCGCAGGCTGAACGACGTGTATTCCGGCGCCGGGTTCGAGGAGTACCAGCAGTACCCGTGGGACGACAAGTTCGCCCCGAAGGACTGGGACTACGAGAAGGACGGTAGGCCACCCGTAATCCTGCGTGGCCTCAAGTCGTACGCCGACGCGCACAGGAAGAAGCCGTCGGCATCCTAGCCAAGCAGTTCTCCATAGATACGGTTCAGCAACTGGTTCACCTTGTAGGCACTCGAGAGCAATTCCCGGGTGCCTTCGTCCATGTATATACCCTTCCGGAGTTCGATCATTACCGACGGGAAGTCCGGCACCGGGGCGAAACTGTTGCTGAACGGCTCGTTGATGCCCACGGAATACCCGGCGTCGCGGAAATGCCCGGCTATCGTATCGATTACGTTGTCGCCCGGGTATGTCCCGTCATCGTTGTATCCGATGCACACGTCGAAATCGCCACCGGACGCGTTGGGGGCCTGGTGGTCCGTAGGGAACGAATGGCAGTCGATAAGCAGCCCGTTCCCCTGGCACATGTTGGCCACAGTTGCCCAGTGGCTGGCATACATCGCAGTGAGCCGGACGGCCACCCCGGGCACGACGGTGCGTTCGGAACTGCCGTCCTTCGTCCTGGTATATATGGCCCCCTGGCCACACTGTTCCATCGGGTCCCCAAGGAACCTCTCGACATCCAGGTCATACCTGGACACCGGGAACACGATGGTGGCTACCCTGGGCTCCAGTGCCCGGTCGGTGCACTTGAAGATGGTGTCGGTATGCCAGTCTGTCCACTTGTCGTGCTCGCGACGGACCGCCTCCTGGTCGGTCCAGGCGGAGAAGTCCGTGCATGGGGTCGAATGGGGTATATGTAGAATAATCTTGTCCATGTCCCAAATGTAGCATCCTGGGCCACGGATGGCAACTATGCCCCTAGGTGTTCCACCGGGTCCCATATTTCGGGGGACATGGGGAACACGGTGGGGAAAAGGGTGCCCCGGCGGGATAAAGGAGAGCAGGCCCGTCCAGCCCCGCCGGGGCGTTGTCAGCATTCAACCTGGACGGGCCGAAATTAAAATTATTTTTTGAGGAAGCCCAGTTCGTATACGAGGGGGAGCATCTTGTCCTTGAGGGCCTTGAAGTCGGCCTTGAGGGTGGCGAACTCGTCCGGGCAGGCTTCCGCGAACAGCCCCTTGAGTTGGCGCCATCCGCAGTCCCAACGCTGAACTTGAAGCTCGGAGTGGGACTTGGCATATTCCGGGCGGGCCTTGGCGGATGCGGAAAGGCAAGACTTGAAGTCGTCGAGAACTTTCTGTCCTTCCGGGGTGAGGCTGTCGAGCTTGCCCGAAGAACGGATGAAACGGGTTTCTTCCTTGGAGTTCTGCTTCCAGTCGAGGCCGAGGATTTCGTAGGTTTCCTTCTTGGTGAAAGGATAAAAATTATTTATGAAATCGTAGGCTTCCCCGTCAACTTCCCCCTTGATGGAGGTCTGATAAGATTGGTGTTCGAACATAGAGAATATATAGCAGTCCTTCTGCCATTCGGCATACTTGGATTCTTCCGTGTTCGGTGCCATATATTCGTCAGTATCATTCCACGCATTGTCCACCACGAGACGACGAGCGGCGAACCCGGACACGGCACGGTCGAAGTTCTCCGGGAGGACATTATATCCTTGGTCAGTACAGGGAAGCGAATACAGCCCAACATATTGCGCATTCTTTGCGACGCAGTTGCTGTGCATATTGATAAACCCAATCGCGCCTTGACATGTTCGCGCATGAACAGACCCTTCACCTGGTTTTCTCAGTTTAATGCCATTGATAGTTGCAATACATGAGATAAGGGTAACTCGTTGACTGACTTGAACCCAATCAGATAGTTTCTTCTTACCATCGAGATTATAGTAGGTATGCTGACCAACGACCACTACCCCCAGGCCATCATCGGTGCGTACCATGAGGTCGCAGGGGTATTCATTCACTGGCTTAATCTTCTTTGTATTCTTGACGGGCATTGTAATGTCTCCTTGTTGTTGAACGGTTCCACGATGTTCACCCGGGTCCCCACTTTCGGGGGACACGGGGAACACGGTTGGCTTACTGCAACTCCTATGCGGAGAGTTTCCACACGGAGAAGTTGATGGCCCAGCCTTCCGCCACCCCCTCGAACTCGTCGGAGTAGAAAGAGAAGCCGTTGACGAATGTTGCCACCTTGTTCCATTCCTCGCGGAATTTCTCAAAACTGGTTCCGGTAAACCATTTTGGCTTGCTGAACAGTCCCAGGGTGAAGTCCTTGATGCCGTATTCCTTGACGATATTCATGATACGGAAGAGGAACTGCACGGTGAGTTCGTTTGCTGCCTTGCCCAGGCCAACTGCCTTCATCTGCATGGCGATGTCGGTCTTGGTGACATCGGCCTTGTTCCCGCCCTTGTTGGCCCCGGCCCCGCACTGCCCATACGGGGGGTTGATGAGCATGGTGAACGGGGTACCTTCCTTCCCTGCCTTTTTCAGTGCATCCTTGAGGGATTTCGGGAGCTTGCTTTCACTATCGTTCAAGAAGTCGAACACGAAGGTGTCCACGGCTTCCGGGTTCAAGGAGGAACTCGCGTTCAGTTCGCTCTGTTCCAGGGTCGAGAGCCACAGCGAGCCGTACTCGTAGTCGCGGGAGCAGGACTTTGTCCCGCAGCAGCAGGACCACGACGGGTACTTGCTTTCCCAATCTTCTCCGAGCACACGGGCCATTCTGCGGTGCGCCTCGTCCACCCATACCTTCGGGGTGAAGAACTGCCCGTTGACCCTTCTTTCGGTGTCGGAAACGAGGGTGTCGTACATGCGGTCAAGTTCTGACTTGTCATTCTCGTCGAACTCGCCGAAACGGCGGAGGAACTGGTTCGCCTTGGTCTCGTCAACGGAGACCGGGGCGTAATTTGAAAAATAAATCTTGCCGTTCTTGACGAAGCACTCGGAACCGCGCTTGATGAATTCATAGAACATCCCGACGACATCGTTCGCCTTGTGCTTCTTGATGTCCACGATTTTCGTGGAGAAGTATTCGTATGCCATCTTCAAGGTGCCCGCGGTGATGGGGACGATGCGGGTCACCCCGTCGCACATGTTCCGGATGGAATTGAAAATCTTTTCCTCGGAGAAGTCGGGGTCGGCGGTATTGAACACGATGGACTTGTTGCTGACCTCTGCATCCGACATGATGGCATTGACCAGGGTCTCGTCGGAACCCATGTTGGAAGGGGCGAGGCGCCAATTCACGCCAGGCAGGTTCACGAAACGGTTGAGATAGTTCACATGGAGTGCGAAGCATTCGTTCACGTCGGCGATGAACACCACGGTGGCGCTCTTCACCTTGCCCTTCTCGGCGATCTTGCGGTAGTAGGCGACCACCTGGGCGATGACCCTGGCGCGTTCAGCCGGGTTTTCCATGTCGATGTCGTACTTGTATTCGACGAGGATATTGTGACGGTCGGTCATCCAGTAGGCGTCGCAGTTCTCGAAACGGGCGATGCTGGTTGCAATCTTCCTGCCCTTGCAGTGTTCCACCCAGGCCGTGTTGTAGGCATCGGCGACCAGGGATTCCTTGTCGCTCGCGGATACATTGGCTCGGATAGCATCAAGTCTGCCCTTCAGGTGGTCGCGTTCGAAATTGGAAGCATTGTAAGATTGCTGCAAGGTCTTAGGTGTCATTTTCGTATCTCCTTGGTGGAAACTATGTTTCTCTTGTTGAACGATTCCACGATGTGCCACCGGGTGCCACGGATCGGGGCACACCGGGAACACGGTTGGACTACAGGTCGATGTATTCCAGCTTGAAGTCGATGATACGGCGACCATCGGGACTATCGACAAAGATGTTGTAGACATGCGACCAAAACCATCGGCATTGGCGCTTCATCATGTAGCGCAGTTTGCGGTTGTCCTGGGTGCCATTGTAGTCCATGGCGACCTTATAGCGGCGGGAAAGATGTCATCCCTTTAGGGTGGTGGTAGTTCACCCGTAAACGATTTCCCCGAAGAACGTGCAGTCCGCGAGTGCCAGGCCGGAGCCCATGTCGTTGTCGCCATGCACGAAGTCGCGGAACGCGTCGGGCGCCTTTTCGAGCAGTGCATCGAGGCCCTTTTCGAGCATGTCGAGCGTGAAGTCGTGGTCTTTGCCTTCCGGGTCGGTGGCCACTAGAGTCTTGCCGTGCATGAGCATGCTTGCGAAGATGCGTTCGACATAGGTGCCTTCCTTGCCGTAAGCGTATTCCACGGCAGCCCTGGTTGCCTCGTATTCGTCATCGGCCTTGGGGTTGATGGCGTATCCGGTGTCCGTGAACATTGCGGAAACGAGGTCGTCGAGTTCGAGTTCGCAGAGTTCGCAGAACTTCTTGATCTTGATATTCATGTTGGTTCCTTTTGATTGACGGTTTCACGATGTCCCGCCAGGTCCCCTTTTGAGTGGGACATGTGGGACACGGTGGACGCCTGGGGTCACAGGGCCTTGAGGGCCTTTTCCGCGGACGTAACGACTGGCTTGTACTTGGCGACAAGGGCAGTGAGCGCGGACTTGACGGCTTCCTCCGGAGAGTCCCCCAGGCCGAAGTGTTGCCGGGTGGCGTCCCCGTCCCTGTAGTCGATTACGGCGATGGTCCTGTCCTTTGAATACTGGCCCAGGAACGGGAACAGGATTTCCTTCTCGAACCAGTGGTTTCCCATTTCCCGGGAGAGGCGCGAGTGGTCGCCGGGGCCGTAGTAGTCGATTTCGATAATGGTCTTCCCGTCGGCAAGTGAGCGGATGTCTTTCTTCTTGGGCATGGTTTCCCCGAAAGTTAAAAATTTTTTACTTGATTTTCGTGAAAAAATCGTAGTTCTGGTCGAACTTCACCACGTCAAGATCGATGTACGGGAAACGGTCCAGGGTGATTTCGCTGTTTTCATCAACCTTGTCAGTGGCTTCGATGCAGTCGGGGACCACGTACAGACGGCCCGTCCCGTCAAGGGAGCTGTCGGCAAAAAGGTTCAACCCGTTTTCCTTGCAGATTGTCTTGATTGCATCCACGTGGGGTTCGAGGAGATCGGCAACCTTTCGTGCATTGACGAGCAATGTTTCGGTCTTCGTGTCTTCCTCATGGAGTTTCTTGTCGTACTGCCCGTGGATCACTTCGAGCATGGACTTGACGGGCATGGAGTATTCTTCCAGTTCGCTCCGGTTGAACTCCTTTTCTCCCCATGCCTCGATTTCGCCGTCCTTGCAGTCCATGACCAGGTAGGCATACCACGACTGGTCGCACGTGTCGATGGAAATGCGCATCTTCACCTGCTTGTCGTCCGGTGTGCCGACGAGCCATTCCGGGCGAAGGGCGAAGGAGAAGTCGATGTAGTCGTCGTTGTGTTCCGCCCAGTTGGTGATGAGGGACTTGGAGTCGTCGCCCAGGTCGGCCCTGACCACGGTGGCGATTAGGTCGCCGAGATCGTCCAACTGCTGATTGGCGATTGGGTTCTTCGAGATACTGTCGAGAAGTGTGCAGAGGTTGTTCATGGTTGTCTCCTTGGTTGAATGCGCCCCCACGATGTCCCGCCGGGTCCCCCGGAAGATGGGACACATGGGACACGGTGGGCTGGAGGCGCCCGGGAGAAAAATAAAAAATAAAAAATAAAACCCGGCCTGGCGAACCAGGTCGGGCGGAGACAACAAAAAGCTTAATGTAATGTTGCCACGGCGATCAGCGCGATGATGGCCAGCGCGAGCACGCCTATCGCGACATCAAGCCATGTTTTCGGGAATTCGTTCTTCTGCGTCATGCCTGCAGTTTAGAAGATTTCGCGGAGGTCATCGAGGCATTCACCTTCCCCGAACACGCGGAGCACCTTTTTCCATTCGGCCTTGACGGCCTTGTAGGTCTTTTCGGCGCTGCGGGAATCGGTGTCATAACCGAAGTCCGAGCAGAAGTTCTCGAACGAACCCGGATCGTCCTTGGTGATGCAGGTGAGGATGTCGTACTCGGTGGGCGCCTTGTCCCCCTCGGCCCTGGACTGGCCGAAATGGATCCTCATGGACTTCCCGCCCTTTCGGAGGGTCACCGGGAAGATGTAGTGTGGATACTCCTCGTCCCAAACGGGATAGTCGTATACCGGTTCGCCCACCTTCATGGCGATGCCGTACTTCTTGCAGGTTTCCTTTGCTCTCTGTTCTTCGTATTCGCTCATGGTTGGTCTCCTTTGGTCGAATGTGTCCCCACGATGTTCCCCCGGGTCCCCTCTTTCGGGGGACACGTGGAACACGGTTGGCGGCTAGTCCTCCTTGTCGATGCTCACGATTTCCACGAAGTCGGAACGTCGGGAAAATTCCCCACGGTCCATGTTGCGGAAAATCCGTTCCGCTTCCTGTTGGTCATTTGCCTTGATGTGGATTTCGTTGCGGTAGGTAAATCGGAATGTCGGACAATCGAGCTTGGCACTCGTGTCCTCGTTCAATTTCCAGCCATCGGCGTGGAAATACGGTTGGTCCATGAAACCGCACTGGCCGATGATGTCGCGCAACAGTTCAAACGGGTAATTAGGGTTGCGGGTCACGGCAAATTCGGCCTCGTCATAGATGTCCGGGTCACTCCGCTTGAAAACGGCGGTCATCGTGTCCTTGTTATCGGATACTTCGATTTCGAGAATGGCATCGCCGTTAGTAAGTACATGGGTAATCATGGATTGTCTCCTTTGGTTGAATGTATGCCCACGATGTCCCACCGGGTCCCCAGAATTGTGAGACACATGGGACACGGTGGGAAAAGTTGCGCCCCCGGAGCATAGGAGGGGCACGGTCGCCGACCCCGGGGGCGCCTGTGGTCAATCAACCCGGCGACCGGGGAATTTAGCATATGTCGGTTCCGCCGAGGGCTTTCAGTCCGATAGCCCATCGCAGATTGCGCATGGCTTCCGATACATGCGCCAGGCACACGGATAGTGAGTATATCAGTTCCTCGTCGAGCAGGCTGAACTCCTGTTTGATATAGACTCCTTCGCGCTTGACAAGCTTGTTTTTCGAAACCAGGTAATGTTCCCCGGAAAGGGTCATAAGGGCATTCCCGTTTGCGACCGGGACAATCGTCACCTGTATGGGGACGGTCACCAGTTTCTTGCTGTTGGGGTCGTAGGTGAAACTCGCCCTATTCTCGCTAATCCAGAGGCTACCTGTCTTGCCAATCATGTTGCGCGGGATTGTCCGGAGGACTTTGCGCTCCTCGTCAGTAAAGGTTCTCTTAACCATTGTGTCGTGTCTCCTTTGGTCGAATGTGTCCCCACGATGTTCCCCCGGGTCCCCTCTTTCGTGGGACACGGGGAACACGGTGGTAAAAGATGCACCCCCGGGGCATAGGAGGGGCACGGTCGCCGACCCCGGGGGCGCCTGTGGTTCAATCAACCCGGCGACCGCGAAAATTAAAAATTATTTATGGACTGTCAGCCATTCGACCTGGTGGGCGGGACGGTTGAACCGGTCCACGTTCATCAGGGCGGCCTCGGAACCGTCCGGGGCGACTATGGCCGAATATTCGATATTTTTGAGGTGGCGCCGTTCGATAAGGTCGGTAGCCCTGGCCTTTGCGTTTTCCACGCGGTCGGCCTCGACCTCGCCAGCGACGAGCGTCATTCCCAGTGTCTTGAACTTTACCGTGAACTTCATTACCACCTCACCCCGTTGAGTGTCCCTTCCGTGTCATCCACGACATTCGGCACGGTGGTCGCCTTGGACCACCGTTCCTTCTGCGCCTCCCAGATCCTGTCGGTCTCGGTGGCGGTCAGGGCGTAGGCTTCGTTCTGCACTTTGTTGTACCCGAACTTGCGGGTCAGCCCCCGGCCGTCATGGTGCCACAGTTCCTGCGTCTGGTACGTCAGCGCGTGCTTGTCCCAGTCCTCCTTGGCGCCATGGTAGCAGAGGACTGTGTTTGCCATGGACATCGCCCACAGCACCTGTTCGCGGTGGAGTTCGGACGGGGTGTAGAAGCGCCCGGTGCCCGTTTTCGACGAGCTGTCGTCCGGGTCAAGCCCACGGCGCCTGCACATGTCTTGGAACAGTTCCTTCCGTTCATTTTCGATTTCCGGGGTGGATAGCCCCAGTCTGCCTGTCTTGAAATTGTGGTTCATGGTTGTCTCCTTCGGTTGATTGCGCGCCCACGATGTCCCGCCGGGTCCCCGGAAACACGGGACACGGGGGACACGGTAGGGCTAATGGCGGGACGGGAGATTGGGCCACCTGCCCGTCTCGAGATGGTCGCAGTACGAGCAGACATAGGCGGAGCCTACCATTCTGTATGTAGGCCTACCGCAGTGCTTGCACTTTCCCTTCGTTCCCGCAGAGCCGGGGTGTCGCTTCTTGGAAGCCGTGCCGTAGTCCCCGTAGGGCCGGGCGACAATCGGTGCCGTGTCGTTCCACATAGATCATTGTATCCTTTTGTTGCCTGATGCCCCACGATGTTCCCCCAGGTCCCCGGATTATGGGACACATGGGACACGGTAGGGCAAAAATCAAAAAATAAAAAATAAAAAGTGCCCAAATGGGCACTGGTTTTACTTCTTCTGCTTCGGGGCTTCGCGCCAACCGATGCCCTGGAAAGGCTTGGATGGCTTTTCGGCCTTATCCGCCTCGTCGAAAATCTTTCCGATTTCAGCGAAGATCGCGGGGAGCACCTTGGAGTTGATGCGCTTGGCCTCGCGGGTGTTCTTGATGACCTTGGTGCACGGATTTTCCGTGTAGTGGGACTTACCGCGCCCGAGGACTTCTGCGGACTCCTTGAGGGTGTAGGCGGTAGCCATCAGTTCGCAGAGGCGCCATACCTGCTTATCGGTGAAACGGCAGTAGCGGGCGCCCTTTGTCTTGCGCGGGTTGTCCCAGATGTCCGTGGTCGGTTCGCCGAAGGTCTCGATGAACCAATCGTGGGCGTTCTTGTGGCTCCCGGCGACACGGGAGTCCCAATGGGTATGGGATTCGAGGTCGCGGGCCTTGGACGGTTCGCGGTTGCCCTGCATGGTCTGGAGGTAGCCGAAGCCCCAGTACCAGCCGCAGTCCCAGGAGGGCTTTTCGAGCCATACACGCTTGCCGTCGGTGTCCTTGCCAATGAGGTAGTAGTCTTCAGTGTTCATGCTTGTCTCCTTCGGTTGAATGTGCCTACACGATGTTCCCCCGGGTCCCCGGAAACATGGGACATGAGGAACACGGTAGGCGAATCGTAGCCCTATGCGGGGTCGAACCGCAGTTCCCGGACTGAGAATCCGGTGTCCTAAGCCACTAGACGATGGGGCCGTGCGCGTTCCCCATGCCCCCGTTTCGTGGGGCACAGGGAACACTGTGCGATAGATAGTAGCCCCATGCGGGATCGAACCGCAGTCTCGGGACTGAGAATCCCGCGTCCTAACCACTAGACGATGGAGCCGTGTGCGTCCCCCTTGCGTTAAGGAGCCTCGACCGCACCGCAAGGGGAACGGCTTTTGTTCAACCTGCGGTCGTGGCATTGCTTTTAATCATGTCCCAAATGTAGCATTCCTGCCCCCATTTGGCAACCGTGCCCACACGATGTTCCACCGGGTCCCCGGAAACATGGGACCCGGGGAACACGGTGGGACAAGGGCAAAAAACAAAAATAAAAATCCCCCGAAGGGGATTGGGCTAGATGGTGAGCGCCTTGATCGTGTAAGTTCTCTGCGAGCCGTCCCCGAAGCGAATCCAAACATCTTGCGCATCTTCGGCCTCGAGACCCTTGATGACTTCCTGCACCAAACCCGTCTCGCAGGCAGCATCTAGGTCGATCGGCACAAGGGAATCGTTGAACGAGAGAGCAGTTATCACGTCCGCGAATTCCGCCACCGTGCGGGCGATGGATTCCCTCGCCTCTTCCGCTGAAACGTAGAGTTCGGTGTTCCCGTCATTGTCGCAGAAGATTGCGGAGTTTTTGAGGTAGCCCTCGGAATCGGTGTCCGCCTGGGCAATGATGAAGTAGGTTTTCATGGTTTCCTCCTAGATGGTGTGGATGGTGAATACGTTTTCGTAGGTTTCACCCGTGGACAGGGTGTGCTTCAGCACGATGCAGGTGGCGCCTTTGGCAAGGGCTTCGGTAACGCCGAACACGGAGCGGTCGATCTTGTTGCCGTCGGGGTCGGAAATCTCGATCGTATTGCCGAGTTCGTCGGCCACGGCGAGTTCAGTGGCGATCTCGTCGGAAATCACGGGAACAAGGTCATCAAGGCTTTCGCCCGTGGCTTCGATGATGGCGGGGACAAGCCCCCCGTTACGCCGGTCGGTGGAGTGGAAAGTGCAAATCATCATAATGTCGTCTCCTTTTGCTTGTTGCCCTCACGATGTTCCCCCGGGTCCCCGCTTTCGGGGGACCTATGGAACACGGTAGCCTTGCTTGGCCTTGCGGGGCGCTGTATGTTTCTCCCGGTTTCCTAGCTTCCCCGTCAAAATGCCGGGATATATCCTTCTTCTCGGAGTTCGGGGTCGCGTTGCATCGTATTCAAGAGGTCATAGTATGCCCGGTTGGCATCGTGGAATTCCTTCGAGGATATGGACGGGATTTCGATGCCGTCTGCATTTTCCGCGCTCACGAAGCGACCGAGTGAATTGCTACAGACTTTGAGCTTGCCACCGAGTTCCTTGGCTTTCTTGCGATAGTCCTTGAGTCTCATGTTGTCTCCTTGTTGCTTGTTGCCCTCACGATGTACCGCCGGGTCACCGTTACCGTGGGCTTTTCTCTACACGGTAGGGATCCGCCCCACAAAGATATGCCCCCAACGGAGAAAACTCGTGGTTGAAGAAACTGTCAAGTGTCGTCCAACCGCAGACTTCGAGTCCGAGGGAACGGGCGACCCGTCCGAAACGGGCGTCCCTCTGCCCTATGGTGTCGCGTTCCACTTGGGCGATGGCGGGGCACTTGAGCCTCATTGCCTGCCTTTTCATGTCGTGCCTCCTTCGGTTGAACAGTCCCACGATGTCCCCTCGGGTCCCCGGGAAGATGGGACATGCGGGACACGGTGGGGCCAAGGCAAAAATTAAAAAATAAAATGCCACGGGGAGAGCCTGCTCCCCGCGGGGTGATTGTTAATTTTTCTTTACTTTCGTCCTCCCGCCACGAGGGCGAACTTTGCGCCCGGATAGAGTGTCCGCATCTGCGCCATGGCGAGCCACTTGGACTCCTCGAACACGGCGACGTTCTCGTTGTAGCCGTTGCGGTGGACAACGAAGTCGAACTGCTTTTTCGGTTCCTTGATGGCCATATTGTGCCTCCTTAATCCTTTACGATCGTGTGGAAGTTTGGGTCATAGATTTCGACGGGGAGGTCGATGAACTCGAACTCGTCGCTGATGTAGGTGTCGGCATCGTCTCCTTGGGAGCCGTCCTCAACGACACGGAAACCCTGCGGGAGCAACTTGGCTGTGCAGGTTTCCTGGTTGAGCAGGATATTCACCCTGGTCTCGTTCAGCAGGTCGGAAAGTTCCTTGACCTTTGCCAAAATCTTGCTACGGGCGTCTTCGGGGACGGTGTTGATGATGAATGACATATCGCGCTCCTTTTGGTTGATTGCGTCTTCACGATGTTCCCCCGGGTCCCCTCTTCCGTGGGACACGGGGAACACGGTCGGTTCATTTCTTGGTCAGCTTGTCACTGCTTGCTTTCTTTGCCCCGTCCACCTTCGAATTGACGGCCTTCTTGGCGCTGTCTGCGGTCTCCTTGGCTTTCTTGGCTATCGCGTCCTTGGCGTCAATGGCGACCGCCTTGGCCTTTTCGGTAGCGGAGTCGATCATTTCCACGCCCTTTTCCTTTACAACCTCTCCTGCACCGGACGCGACTTCCGTGGCGACTTCCATGGTGGTCTTGGTTGCATCGGTGAATACCGCGCCCACGAGCTTGCCCGTGGACTTGGCGGCTTCCTTGGCGGCCTGCTTGGAATCCTCGCCGCACCCTACGAGCATGGCGAGGGCGAGAAGCATGGTGGTGATGATTGAGATGTTTCTCATTGTCTGTCTCCTTTGGTTGAATGTTCCTTGAATGTGCCCCCACGATGTCCCACCGGGTCCCACGGAATGTGGGACATATGGGACACGGTTGGGAAATACGGCGCCTGCGTCACGAACCTTGCAAACTGCAGTTCTTCTACGGGATGAAGTGTTCCACGGTGTCCACCCTCACTGCGTTCTCGCAAGAGGGATGCGGGTCGCAGAAGTAGGCGAGCCAAGTGCCGTATTCATACTTGCGGTAGAAGAAGTATCCCGCATCCTTCAGCAGTTCTACCGCACGGTCGAGTTCTGCATTGGTGAATTTTACGCATTTTCCATCGTCCGCACTTTTCCAGAAGTAGTCCTTGCCGACAAAGTTGTTTACGTTGCGGTACGGGCCGTCGGAGAACGGGTGAAAATTCTTCCATGCACCGCCATGCAGGAATGCGTCCACGATACGCTGTACAACCTTTTCGTCGCAACGGGAATCCTGCAGTGCGAGTTCCTGCGGTAATGTGTTCTTGGGAATGTTAATCATGCTTGACTCCTTTGGTTGAACATGCCCACGATGTCCCGCCGGGTCCCCGGAATAGGGGGACATGGGGAACACGGTGGGCTTAAGGCAAAAAATGAAAAATAAAAAGTGCCCAAATGGGCACTAGGTTCTACTCGCGGTTTTGGGTGTCGCCATAATGTTCATGGAGTTTTTCGGCTACCATGTCGATGATTTCGTCGGCGAGGTTGCACTTGATGCAGTCGAAAATCGGGCACATGACCTTGTAGATGAAGTCCGCGTTATCCTTGATATACTTGGCGCGGGCGGTTTCATCGTCCCCGACCATTTCCGGTTCGCCGTTGAGTGCGGAAATTCCATGGAAATTGGCGACACGGACTTTGAGGTCGGACAGAAATTCCGCCATGTTCACCCTCTCGTTGAGTTCGTAGACGAGGTCGGGAACATTCACCCCGTCGCCCCATTGGTCGCCATCGGCCTCGAAACCAATATCGAAGCAGTCGATGTAATTCGGGTGGTCTGCGCTCTTGGGGGCGATGTAGATGTAGGAAAGGTGGCCGTATTCAAGCAGGCGGAGGCTTTCCACCTTGGTCGGGTCGCCGTCCCACTTGAACCCCTTGCTATCGGCATAGAGTTGGCCTTCCCAATAGAGGTCGCCGTTCACCTCGATCTGAGTGTTGAATTCATGGATCAGCTTGGCGATGGAACGGATGTTGATACCGCCGAACTCGTCAAAAATCTCGCCGAGGCGGGTTTCAAGTTCACGAACGTCTTTCGCGACCGCGTTGAGGGTTTCAGTCTTGATTGTCTTCAGCATTTCGTTCATGTTCGGTCTCCTTTGCTTGAACATTCCCACGATGTCCCGCCGGGTCCCACTGAATGTGGGACATATGGGACACGGTGGACATCGCCAAGCCAAAAATGCGAAAAAATCGAAAATCAAAAAAAAAATTTCCGTGCCTACGGGGATACGTTCTCCCTGCCGAGCACGAAGCACCCCTTGCCCCCAGTGACCATGAACGACGACAGGTCGAGGGTCAAGGTGTCCCCGTCGGCCGTGGCGTACACCTCGCGCACCCCGTTGTCGCTGTAAGGCACGGAAGCCTCGTCACAGCGCTCCCCGTTGCCCTCGTAGCGGACGCAGACCATAGACCTGTCCTCGTACTTGGTAATCTCCACGTGGGAGCGGTAGCGGACGGCCTCCCCCATGGGCAGGCGGTCAATGCACCCGATGCGGGCGAACGTGGTGTAGCTGGTGGAACTGCTCCCTATGACGCGGGAGCTTGCCTGTGTCGGGCTTGACGCGCACGCGGAAATCAGCAGGGCTGTGGCGAAAATCAAAATAAATTTCATGTGAATCTCCTTGTCAGATGCGTCCCACGATGTATCCCCGGGTGCCCCATCTAATGGCACACGGGATACACGGTGGGCTGTCGGGTGAAAAATTAAATAAAAATGTACAAAAAGAACCCTGCGGGATTTCTCCCGCAGGGGTGCTCAACGGAGCCGACTAGTAGACTTTCGTAATCTTGCCGTCCTTGATCCAAATCCCGTGATCGACCGGATCGGCCTGTCTCAGCATAAAATCGTTGTGGTAGACTTCGAGGTTGCCTTCGGTAATTATCGAGGGGATTTCGGCGATGGCTCTTTCGATGTCGCCGACGCAGTTGCCGTCCAAGTCGAGGGGGAACGCCCCCCATTGGTGTTCGCAGAGGTCTCGGCTTTCCGTGGTGGAATAGCCGTTGCGGAGGTCGAAATGCTCCAGCCCTTCCTTTTCCTCGGTCAGCAGGATGTTGCGGAGTGTCCGCAGGGCGTTGCGCAGGTCGCTTTTCGTGAACAACTGCTTCCCTACACGTTCCCATTCCCCCTCGTCGAGCCCGCACACCTTCTGCATACGGATTGCATGGTGGGTGGTGAACGACACTTCCACCGCTTCGTGGAACGACAAAACGCCAAGGGGTTCATATTCTCCTTGGTCATTCTTGATTTCAACTAGAAACTTGTCGCCTTTAGCCTTGATATTCTGCATTTGTTGTCTCCTTTTGAACTTATGCCCCTACGATGTCCCCCCGGGTCACCCCTTTCGGGGGACATCGGGGACACGGAGGGAACGGGGGTCTCTAGGCTTCCCCGTACATGATCTCTTCGTTGCGCAGTTCGTTGAGCGCCCACACGCCGACTTCCTGTGCGTCCATGACTTGGCTTTCCTTGCCGTCCATGTCCACTAGGGCGTCCATTCCGTTGCACGTATAGACCGCAATCTTGCGGTCGGCGGTGTCATAGATTTCAATTCGTGCAGTAAGCGGATATACGTCCATCTTGTATGCCCGCACCTTGCTATCCCATTCCTTGTGTCCCTCGTCACGGAAGAACATCTGCGTGGTAATGGGCGCATAGTTGAAGTTGAACTTTCTCCGGATGAGGATTTCAATGAGCTTGGTCAGATTTGCCATGGTGGCCTCCTTTTGTTGAACGTTCCCACGATGTCCCGCCGGGTCACCCCTTTCGCGGAGCATCCGGGACACGGTGGGACGGAAATAAAAAAATGAAAAAATAAGTGCCCATTTGGGCACTATTTTTCATGGTTGGGTTAGACGGCATCAACCTTTCGGTAGAGTTCCGTTTCCCACTTGTCGAAGCCGTCCACGAACTGAACGGCAAGCCAATAGGGCATATCGTCCATCTGCATAGGGAATTGCTTGTGATACGAGCAATTTTCCCACAGTTCGCCGTCTTCCGTCACGGTATAGTAATAGGTTGAGGTATTGCTTTTGCAAACGGCGAAGCCAATCTTGCCACCGTGCCAGCCTGGGTAATACAGAAAACTGTTGCCGTCCGCAACTTGAACCTCCAAACGGCTCTTGGTATCGGTTGCACGTTCGAGTGCGTGTTCGAGTGCGAGCAATTCCGCATATTTCGGAATGCAGTATTCCTTGATGCGCTTAATGCACGCGACACGGGTTTCTTCGTTTGCCAATGCGGTTTCCTTTTTTGCGATGTCCTTTGCGTTGGCAATCTTGTTAAGACGGTCGAGTCTAATCTTGTTCAGATCCATGTGAAACTCCTTCTGTTGAACGTTCCCACGATGTATCCCCGGGTGCCCGTATTCGTGGCACATTGGATACACGGTGGGGCGGAAATCCAAAAAATGAAAAATAAATGGTGCCCAAATGGGCACCAATTCTATTCGTCCGATACGATGCGCTGACCCGCATAGAGGCGGTTCAAGATTCGTTGGTATCGGCCACATTCGGAACTCTGCGGATCACACCCGTTCACGGCAAGAGTGAAAAAATTTATCGCCTTGCTTGCGGTGGCGTATTCCTTGCGCTCCCCGTAACAGGTAACGATTACCTTCTGTGCCGTCTTGCGGTTCGCGATGGGGTCAAAGATGGGAGTAGCCATATAGTCCTCCTTACATGGGGCAGAACATGGAGAGGGAGTGAACTACCGCCACCATAAATGGTGGCAGCTTCGGTCTTCATCCCGGACACCTTGCCTTTGCCGAAGTGGCAACCGTAGAGGGCATCTAGTCGAACCTCATAAGCTTCCTCCGCACCGGAGGTACCTGCTTATTTAACGTCATTCAGCCTGACATTTCAAATATAGATTAATTGCTTTGTACTGTCAAGTACTTTTTTTAATTTTTGTTCCTACCGGCTCTCATATGCCGCCCTAAAGGGACGGCATCTTTCCCGCCGTTTTATGTAACCGACACGGGTGCCCGCATCGCACGACACGGACGGCACGGACTGGCTGACCTTCAGCTGTTCCACGAGGGGCTTGACTTCGGCCATGGTGGCAACGGTCGGATACTTGCGGACGAGCAGGTCGGCAAGACGGCCACGGACGCAATCGCCCGAGTGGGCCTCCCAAGTGCGGTTGCAGTAGCCGATATTGGCACGGGCGACGATGTTGCCCTGCGGGTCTACGAGAGCCGCAGAGTGGACGAAGCTGATTTCGCGACGGCGGTCGCAGTGGCGGAAACTCCACCATTCCGTGTGGAACTTTCCCGTAGCGGTGAATTTCGGTGTCTTGTAAGCCATGATTAACTCCTTTTGTTGAACATTCCCACGATGTTCCCCCGGGTGCCCGGATTCGTGGCACCAATGGAACACGGTGGGCTGGATCCGCCGAGGGCAAAGAAAAATGGGGGCTTGCGCCCCCTCGGTTACTTCTTGACGAAGAAAGACCAACTATCACTCACGTAGATCGGATGTTCGTCAGTGAGGATAGGAACCACGTCCCAATGGGGAACCGCTCCGTCATCATAGCGTTCGCACCCAACAACCGCCACGTCGTTGATGACGCCGAGGGAATTGCTACCCTCGTCATAGACGAGTTGCAAGCCGTTCGCCTTCAAGGTTTTGAAGAGGTCGCGAATGGCGTTAAGGCCGATTTCACGCTTGTCCTTCGTTGGGCAAACCTTCTCCGCAATGCTTTCGTGCGGTTCGTGGTCAAGGGAGTAGGAATTGAAAAACTTTGCGGTATCTTCATCGGCAAAGCCGACTTCTTCCGCCTTGAGACCCAAGTCCAAGACTGGGTAAGAGTTGTACTTGAGTTCCACGTTGTAGTCGCCATCAGGCAGTTCGTAGGTCTTCTGTTCCACGTTGCCGTTGCCCGTCCATCCGTGGTAGACCATCTTGCCGTCTTCCGTTGGCACGAAGTCGATGACTTCCGAACGGCCACTGCGGTCGCATACGACCTTCGCCTTGATGTAGTAGGTAGTGGAGCAGTCCGCTTCACGCATTACGCCACTTTCGTCCTTGACATAGAGCCATTCGTGGGCACAACCGCCCACGATGTATTTCAGCTGAACATTTCCGTCATGCTTGCAGAACTGCAGGCCGATGTTCTTTGCGGTGTAGAAATCCTTGCCGTCCTTGATATAGAGGGTTCGGTTCGTGTTCTGAATGTCAATGCCCTTTAACGATACGTTTGCCATATTTGGCTCCTCTGTTTGATTGTTGAACATGCCCACGATGTTCCCCCGGGTGCCCGGATTCGTGGCACCAATGGAACACGGTGGGCTTAAGACAAAATTTGAAAAATAAATGGTGCCCATTTGGGCACCATTCCTAGCCACCTTCATATTCCATTACGAAATCAAGGCAGTCGGTGCAGTGATGATACTGCGAGAGCCATTCCTCGGCCTGTTCGGAGCCCATTTCAAGCAGGTCATGCATGAGCCTGCCGTAGAGCCCCTGCGAGCCCACGAAGGTCATGATGTAGCCGACAATCCGCTTGCTGTCGGCAGAGAGCTTTTCAAGCAGTTCGTCCGTTCTTGTAGCCATGTTAGCCTCCTTTTGGTTAAACTTCCTTCCATTCGTCAATGGTCACGTCCACGCCGGGTTCCTCGTCGGGAAAGTCATTGCCGTTCTGTGCCCAAAAATAGGGGAACAGGTCGGCCGTTTCCGGATCCAAGTCTTTCGGGACGGTGATGTAGTAGGTGTCCGAATTGAGGAATTCCCCCGTATCAGGGTCGCTCGTGTGGACGGAAAGTTCAAGTTCCTTGGTTTCCGCATTGTTTGCCATGCTAGGCCTCCTTTGTCTGAACATTCCCACGATGTATCCCCGGGTGCCCGCATTCGTGGCACATTGGATACACGGTGGGCCTAATCAAAAAATGAAAAATAAAATTTACAGAAACACCGCTAGGGAATCGCTCCCCTAGCGGTCGTTCATTCGGAGTCCAAAAATTATCTTTTCTTCCCCACTGCAACCCCGAACAGGAAGACTGCGAAGAGGACACCCAAGATCGGATGGATAAGGAAGAGGAAACAGAAAAGGAACAGACCCCCTATGGTAGCTAGGCATCCCATATCACACCTCCTTCTTGACGCCCTCGGCAATGGCGTGGGCACGCACGTACAGGGTGTCGATGGCCTTCTTCAAGCCGTCCCTGTCGGTGGGGCTGACCTGCCTGTTGCAAAGGGGCGTCAGTTCTCCACCGCACATTGCGTTGAGCGTCAGCGTGATCGGGTCGGAAAGCGTGACAAAGTGGTTGAACACGTAGGTAATCACCAGGCCGGTCGGGACACCGGGCAAGGCCACGGCTTCCAACTGTGCCGCATTGTTGAGCGAATCGTATTCGAATCGCTCCTTGCCGTCAATGATGGACTGAAGGATGAACTCGTCCGCCTCGCCAAATGGTATGGCGGGGATGTCGGGGTGGCGTTCAGTGTACGCCTTGCTGATTGCAGTTTCCGCTTCTTTCAGTGTCTTGATTTCCATAGTTGAACTCCTTTATCTGAACACGTCCACGATGTATCCCCGGGTGCCCCCATCCGTGGCACCCGGGATACACGGTTGGACTAGCGGTGCCGTCCGAACCTGCCGTACAGGTCTGCCGTGGTGTATCGGTGGACAACTATCGGCTGGACTTGCCCCATCCCCTGCGACTTTACGGCAAACGTGGCGAACTTGAAAAATTTTGATTTTACGATGTTGAGCATTTCATTCTCCGTCGGTTAAAGGTTTCTTGTGCTTTGGGGCTTTCCTGCGTTTGTCGGGGATCGCCCTAGTCCGTGTCTTGCGTCCGTTCTGCGTTTCGGCAATACGGACACGGCGTTGTGCAGTGGTTTCCTTGGCGTCAATGGAAATCGTAATGGTCACTGTTGGCATCCTATGCTCCGTAGATGAGGTTCACAAATCGTGCCTTCTTGTCTTCACTGCCGACATTGTCCCACGTGTTGAGATAGCCACTGCAGTTGGTGGCTTTGTAATAGAGGTCAATGGAGGCGGTTTTCATCCAAGAGGGGTCATTGCCGAGTACCCTTTTCACCTTTTCCACGATTTCGGGAATGGTTTCACCGCTGAACGAGTATCTGTCCATATGAGGTTGCCGTTCCTCGTAAGCGGTCTTTGTATCAAAGAGACCCATTGTAATTTCAAGTTTAAAAAATACCATATCTGAACTCCTTTGTCTGAACACGCCCACGATGTATCCCCGGGTGCCCCACTCCGGGGCACATTGGATACACGGTGGGCACCGGGACAAAAATAAAAAATAAAATTTACAAAAACACCGCTAGGGAATCGCTCCCCTAGCGGTTGTTCAGTCGGAGTTGCCAAATTGACGATTGCTGAGCATTCCCACGATGGCTACTTGCCCACAAGACACCACCACGCCATTGCGATGTCGCTGAACAGCACGTCCGTCCAGTTCGGCGACGCCGAGAACAGACCATTGACCACGGGCGGTACGGGCTTCACGGGTGGCTTATTTCGCTTCATCCGCCCCCTCCCGTTCCAACGCCCCGTTTTCCACGAGGTATTCGTGGAGCTTCTTGCTCACTCGGTATTCCTTGTCACCGATCCTGTAGAGGTAGACGGGATAGGAGCGTTCGCCCACCTTCACCACCCCGACAATGTCGCTTGATACGGACACTTCGCCTGCGTCCATAATCAGCTTGCAAAGGCGATCGTGGTCATCCTTGCACTTCTTGAAAAAATCTTCACGCTTGAATTCCATATTGAACCTCCGTTGTCTGAACATCCCCACGATGTATCCCCGGGTGCCCGTATTGGTGGCACACGGGATACACGGTGGGCACGGGAGCAAAAATTAAAAAATTCTGTCACAAAAAGTGTACACTTTTTGTGACATTTTTCATCGGTTACTTGGATAGTTTTTCGCTCAATGTCACCGCCTTGCCGACAAGTTCCGCCACGAACGAGGTGGCATAGCCGTCAAGTTCTGTGTCAATGGCGTTAAGCTCAACGGGGTGGTCAACAGAAGCCAATTTCCCTGCTTCCCGCAAGAAATTCAGCAGGTCGGAAATGGTGTGCTTCTCGGGATCAAGTCTTGTAATCATTTGTCATACTCCTTTCGGTTGTGGGCTCGTAGAGCCCTATTCGTTCACGAATCGGGCGGAAACGTGCAGTTCGGGAACGAACGCATAGACCTTGAAATGACCCTTGGAATAGGTCATCTGTGCCCACAGAAGAGCCATAGTGGGGTTTTCAAAGGACTTGCCGTTAAGGTCGGCACGCCATTCCCCTGCGGCATAGGTTTCTTCCTTGCCCGTGATTTCGTTGGTTCTGTGCCCTATGAACTTCCTGTGCCATTTTTCCCCTTGCACCATATAGCGGACGCTAGGGAACATCGTTTTCAGCGTTTCGTAGGGGAGCTTCTCAATCTCCCTTGCGTTCGCAATCGCCATAATCTCGTTGTTGCCCATATTGAACTCCTTTGGATGAACAGTACCACGATGTGCCATCGGGTCACCATTTTCGTGGCACATCGGGCACACGGTTGGTCATCGGGGCATCAAGTCAGCGTCATACGCCACATCAAGGGCGTCCAGTCCATTTTGGAGAGCCGTGAGGTTCACGTCATCGGGGGAAATGCCAGTTTCGGTGATGAGATAGCTATTATTGGACGAGTGATAGCCAACGAAGACTTGGTCTTTCTCTTCGTCCACGGACACGCACACGTTGTCGCTACCGTGGGTCTTCAATGCCTCCTTGACGCAGTTGAGGATATAGTTTGCATTTTCGGTTCTGTTGATAAGGCTCATATAGCACTCCTTTCGTTTGAACATTCCCACGATGTGCCATCGGGTCCCCGTATTCGGGGGACACTTGGCACACGGTGGGGGCAAATTTCAAAAATTAAAAAATGAAACAAGGGGCGAGGTGCCCCTTGCCGTGCCCACTAGGCAACGAAGGCGTCCAAGTTGGCACACTTGTCCTTGTACTCGGCCAACTCCTTGACGATTTGCGCCTTGATGGACGGCCACTTGGCAATAAACTCCTTGTATTCCTTGTTCCATCCGCGTTCGTGCCACATACCACCGACCTTCACGTGCTTGCCCTTGGGCCAAGTACTAGCTAGCGTTAGAGCGCCTACAGCCATAATCAGACCTTCAGTGCACACGCTCCAAGAGTACACGTACTGATCCACGTAGAACTTGCCGTGTATATAGGCCTTGGCGGCAAGGTTACCGACATTGGCGACAACCCATTCGTGGATTTTCCCACAGCAAGCGAGACACTTCTCGGTTTCGGATCTGTATTCCGCAATTTCCAATTCCGTCATAATGAACTCCTTTCTGAATGAACATGCCCACGATGTGCCGCCGGGTCCCAGTATTCGGGGGACACATGGCACACGGTGGGGGCAAAGGCAAAAAATAAAATTCTAGTGCCCAAATGGGCACTAGGAAAACAAAATAAAAAATCTAGTGCTCATCTGAGCACTAGGGAAGGCGGTTCAAAAATTAATTATCCGTGATAGCCAACCAAGCGACGCATAGGGTCTCCTTTTGCAAAAATGTTGAACAATGGGAAGGGGTAGAACCCCCGACCCGTCAAGCTTCTTCGGCAACTTCCACTTCGGCATCGTCCAACGCGTTGCCGTAGCGGTTGGCAAGTTTCGCCCTTGCCTTGTTGATTGCATCCGTTCGGTCGGATTCCTTGACGATGGTTTCAAGGGCGTCATCGTCAAGGCGGAAGCGAACCCTCCATTCAACGGGGTTAAGGCTAGCCTGGTACTTCTCCAACACGCAGGCTTCAATGTGTTCCCGGAGCTGCCGCGTAATCGGGAAGCAGAGACTGCGGTAGTCCTCCCCCTTGTAGAACGGATCGAGCGGGTAGGATACGAAGAGCCCGTTTTCGCCTTCCATGATGCGAAGCCCGCGGACTTGGAGCTGGTCATTGAGGACGACAGAAGCCATTCCCTTTATATGCCCCAAAGTAGGCGTTTCCTTGAATGGGTAAACCTTCACCTGTGTAACTGTGAGGCAGGCAAATTCGGTGGTCTTTTCGGTCTGTTCCATAATCGTTTCTCCTTTCGTTTGAACATACCCACGATGTATCCCCGGGTCCCCTTGATTATGGGACATTGGATACACGGTGGGCGTCCGTGGCACACAGGGAAAAGGGGCTACCGCCCCGCCCCCTTACCGATTCGGGTTCTTGCAGTCCCAATGGGTTGTGATGAATTCCCGCACCGCTTCAAGTTCTCCCGCCCTGTGGTATTCGGGGCTGAAGAGTTCGCTCCGATGACACACGAAGCCGTTCTCCCGCGAAACGATTTCCTTGCGGTACACGTTGTACCAGTTGTCCGCGGTGTCCCAATAGACGTTGAAAATGTTGTCCTCGTGCCCCGCGAACACCGCTTCGCCCTGATACTCCATATGCCCGATCCGGTTCTTCTTCCGGCTCACCTTCTTGAGGGTGGCGACTTCGCCAATGGACTTGATGCTCGCTTCAAACTGCTGAACTAGGGAAACCTTTGCCATAAATGCACTCCTTTTGCTGAACATACCCACGATGTATCCCCGGGTCCCCTTGATTATGGGACATTGGATACACGGTGTGGACGGGGCAAAATCAAAAATTAAAAAGTTCCCTAGGGGGCAAAGCCCCCTAGGGGTGTTCATTCGTGGAGTTGAAAATCAATTTTCAAAGAGTTCGGGGTACATCTTGCGGATGGAGCTGAAACCGCTACGGCTTATCACGATATGGTCTAGGCACGGAATCCCCATAATCTTGCAGGCGGAAATTGTGCGCCTAGTCACCGCAATATCGTCCTCGCTAGGATCGGAATTTCCACTAGGGTGGTTATGGGCGATAATGATGCTCACCGCATTGTCCACGATGGCGTGACGGAGTATCTCCCTAGGGTGGAACTGCACCCTGTCGGCAATCCCTTTGGACACTAGGTGCTTGTCTATGATGTGGTTCGCCCCGTCGAGGGTAACCACCGCCATGTTCTCCTGCCGTTCCCACCGCATCCACGAGAGGTGGTTGACTACGGTGGAAGGGTTGGACACCGTTACCGCATTTGTCCCCGCTAGGTACTCCGCACTGCTCTCCATCACCATCATGATGGTCTTTGCGGTCTGCATCCCGACCCCACGGAACTTCACGAGGTCATTGACCTTTGCGTGGGGGTTCTCGGACAGGTAGTCCGCCACACGGACGCCCGTGTACTCGTCCCCGATGATGCGACCGAAAATTTCCGCCAACTTTGCCATAGTGCAACTCCTTCCGTTTGAACATGCCCACGATGTGCCATCGGGTCCCCGTCTTCGGGGGACATTGGGCACACGGTGGTCCGCAAGATCAAAAATTAAAAATGGAAAAGGGGGCTTTCGCCCCCTTGAGTTACTTGCACTTGGACTTGATTTCCGCCCGATGGTCAAGAAACCACTTGATATCGTCTACAAGGCTTTCAGCGGTATCTTCCGTGGTGGAAAGGTTCTTTGCGGTGGAACGGAGCGATTCAATGTCGGCAAGGTTCTTTGCGTGTTCCTTTCTGCGTTTGGCAATGTAGTCATAGCACTTCGCAAGGCTCTTCTCGCCCATTTCGTCAATGACCTTCTTTGCGTGCAGACCCGCATACACGTCAACCGACCGATGGTAGTACGTTGCCGTGGTGTGCCCCGTCTTGATCAGTTCTCCGCAGTCAATGAAGCTATAGAGATCGTCGTCAATAAGGGCTTGCTTCCAACCATTCGCCCCGATTTCCTTGGCGACCAATTCCTTATAGGAACCGCCAATGAAATAGACGTGGTTTTCGTCAATGTGAACATAGTCAGCCACCACAACGTCTTCGGTGGTCAAATCAACAACCAAGTTCTCAATCTGAAACTCGGCTCTGTTGGAATAACGGATAATCTTTGTCGCCATAGTGAACTCCTTTTCAAATGAACACCCCCACGATGTATCCCCGGGTCCCCGAGAAAGTGGGACACCGGATACACGGTGGGCACGGTGCCACACAATGGAAATGGTGCCCATTTGGGCACCATTTCCACCCTAGAACAGCTTTGCCACGATGCTCGCCCCAGCCATTTCGGTGTGCAGGAAGTCGCCCACGAAGCCGATCGCGTGGGTGAGCGAACCGCAGAGGTGCGTCACGCAGTCGTAATCGGAGTTTACCGCCCCGATACAGAACAGAACCACGAGGACGATGATTGCGACCGACACTAGAAATTTCATATTGTACTCCTTTGCTGAACGAACGCCCCCACGATGTATCCCCGGGTCACCGGGATGGCGTGACGCCGGATACACGGTGGGGCACAACGTCACACAAGGGAAATGGTGCTCAGATGAGCACCTATCCCTCCTTAGATGTTCACGACCGGACGGCATTCCACGAGTGCCCAATACGCCCGCTTCACGAGCTTCCCGAGTCCGTCACGCACCGCCTCGAGCTTGCGGACGACCTTCCATCCCGAGAGGCGGATTCGTTCGCGTTCGGTGTCGTACCAAATCGTACCGCTCCGATAATCAACAAAAACATAATTTAAAAACGCACCGCCGAAGTGACTGCTCGCTTCCCAAGCCTTACGGCAAAGATTTTTAATGTAGTTGATGTGGTCGCGGATGAACTTTCCCATTTTCTGTCTCCTTTGGTTGAACGTCCCCACGATGTATCCCCAGGTCCCCTCTCCACGTGGACACCGGATACACGGTGGGCACTGTGCCACACAAGGGAAATGGTGCCCATTTGAGCACCACTCCGCCTTACTTGGCTTCCCAGTACACATCCCCGTTGCTGAACGAGGTGATATAGAAGTCCGACGTGTTCGTATCCCATCCGCAAGACCCTTTCAGCAACGAACGCAGGTCATTGATGCCGTCCGCGTAGTAGAACGCGTCATCGTCAATTTCGCCTTCGGACAGACCGACCGCGATGCTTACATCGTCTTCCGAGCCGTCATCCTTGAAGACGATATGGGCGTCAATGACGGAACGGTCGCACCGGCTGAGTGCCTTTTCGGTCAATTCGTCCATCGGCTGGTTCATATTCACCATATGTAACTCCTTTTTCTTGGTTGAACATGCCCACGATGTGTCACCGGGTCCCCTCTACCAAGGGACACCGGATACACGGTGGCAAAGGGGTCACAAAAGGGAACTGGTGCTCAGTTGTGCACCTGTCCCCCTTGGCCAATCCGCCCTAAACGTTAAAAAATTATTTTTCCGCCTAGCCCTCCACCGCCATCATGAAGTCGGACAAGTCCATCCCGTGGAACTTGCTCAGGAAACGTTCCTGCTTGGCGACGCTCATAAGATTGAGCCGGTTCAAGACCGCCACGTAGGCGGAATTCGTGATCGCGAGGTTCTTGATGTAGCCGAGAATCGTCTTGCTCTGCTGGGACATATCGTAGCTCCTTTGGTTGAACGTCCCCACGATGTATCCCCGGGTCCCCTTGATTATGGGACATTGGATACACGGTGGGCGCCTGGGACACGATTGGCAGAAGGGCGGATCCCCCCAGGGCAAGGGGATCCGCCCTTCTGCGTCCGATGGTCACTTCTTGATCGGGAGCACCACGAAGGACGCCCCGTTCTTGCCCGCCCTTGCACAGGCTCTGTCTGCACCCGTCTTGGTGCGGTGGGTGGAATAAAGGATCTTGCCCGTAATGAGATTTGAATACACGCCGTACTTCGTCATAGTTGGACTCCGTTTCCTGTGGGGAACTCTCAAAGGCGGTTCCCCCTTGCCTCTTACGCCCCCACGATGTATCACCGGGTCCCCTCCATCGCGGGACACGGGATACACGGTGGGCACGGGAACGAATCAAGAAAAAACGATGCCCCTTGCGGGGCAGGGCTAGGGTTCAAATTCAGCCCTTGCCTTGACCCTTTCAAGGGTGTCGAGAATGGTCCGCTTGATTTCGCCCCAATGGTCCACGAACACTCCGAAGTGGGTCGGCGAGCAGGAATAGTAGAACCCTTCGCCATCCTTGAAGTCATAGTCGCCACAACCGCTACCCTTGTGCGGGTCATTGTAGGAAGTCAGCGTGGAATAGCCGACCCCCATGGTGATGCCGAGAGTATCGTTGATGCTCCACGAATAGTTGTAGCCGTTCACCCTGAACTCCCCCCTTGCACCATTGCGGTAAAGGTCATCGATGCACTCCGCAGGAATGTTCTGCTTTACCCAATTGCGGATCTTGATCGCGTTCTTGATGGCGACGTAGTTCTTGTCGGTCGGTTCTAGTTCGCTGATGTCTTGCATGGTTGACTCCTTTGGCTGAACATGCCCACGATGTGACACCGGGTCCCCCGGTCCAAGGTTGCCGTAGGACACGGTGGTCCCCGTATTTTGGACAAGGTGTCAGAAAGCCGTAAGGGACAAGGGGGTACGTTATTTCACAAGGGGGTTACAACCAGGGGTCCCCCGGGCACCCTGGGTCCCCTGGGTCCACTCGGTCCACCGGAACCTTTCGTTCCACTTCCTCGGGGAACACGGGGGACAGGGGGGACATGGGGGACAGGAGGGACATGGGTGCATCGTTTTTTTCAAATAATAAATCGAGGTACGAGGTTTGAAAAATGAATTAACCCCATCCCCCGCCAAATGCTTCAGAAATCGCTGGGGGGTAAACCCCAATAAATTTTGGACCTCTTCACCGTAGTCCCCGGTGGCCTTTCCTGTGCAGCATGGCGCCCGGTCAATTTCGAAAAATATAAGGGGGTACCGGCGGTTGAAAAAACTGGGGCCATTATTTTTCCGGGTACCCGGGGTACTGTTTCCATGGCGCACCATGCCCCTGTTTTTCCGAAAAATATCGCCGGGGTATTTGACGCAAAAAATCCAGTGCACCATGTGGTACACGGGTTTTCCGGAAAAAATATCAGGGTTGCAGACAGGACGAAAACCGTGGAGGTATCGGCGCCATGTAAATCGGTGGTGTCTCTACCCAAATACTATATAGGGGGTATTTTCAAAAAACGGCTCCCTTGTTTACTAGGTTACCGGGTACCCTAGTTTAAGCAAGAAAGCCTCATTCAAAGAAAAAAAATTTTGGGGGGTGGGGTATATGTAAATTCCCGGAAACGTAAACGGGAGTTTACATTCCGTATGATTTCGGCAGGGAGTCGAAAATCTTGTCCGGGTCGTCGT
>Ga0310695_10002831_pt1 | contig 35427 bp, 26 predicted proteins | sample RumenRJG_04DNA_FD_203882 | JGI IMG/M metagenome (GOLD analysis project Ga0310695, IMG submission 203882) | Bovine rumen microbial communities from Lethbridge, Alberta, Canada - RJG_04 (v2) (version 2) | ecosystem: Host-associated > Mammals > Digestive system > Stomach > Rumen | place: Canada... | reverse complement strand
GGCGGCTTTTGCACGGGTGGCTTACTCAGTGCTTAAACTTGCTGGCTGGAAACGGAAAACCGTTTTAGCGAACGCCAAACATGTGGCATGCGCAGTCTCGTACAAAGCCCTCCTAAAAAACTTGACTCGCCATGTGGGCGAATTGCTGTTCTGCTTTGGCACTTTCAAAAAGCTGCCGCGAGATTTTGCTGCTTACCCGTGTTGCGTCGATGGCTGGACGTTTGACATTGCGGAAGGTTCTGCGCCTGTGCTTGAAAAAATGCGCAATGGTGGAATCTTTTTGACCGCGCATTACGGCAATTACGAAGCGATGGGGCCGTGGCTTTGCCGCCTTGAAATCCCACTTGTCGCAAGTTACATTCCCGTGAAGCCCAAGTGGCTTAATAACATTCTTGAACGCAAAATCCGTTCGGTCGATGGCCGGAGTTATTCCGTGGATGCCCGGACGCCTCGCGACTTTATACGCATCTTGAACGAAGGCAATCTTTTCTGTTTGCTCTCCGACCAGGATTCCCGCATTCCGAGCGCACTTTCGGGAACGCTCTTGGGGCAACCCGTAAATGTGAATCCGCTGCCGGACTTTTTACTCAAGCATCGTCCGCAAACGCCCGTTTTTATCTGCTGGATGGAGGAGCGCGACGCATCTCCGAAATGTACTTCTCCGAAAGGCACGTCTTCGAAAGTAGTTCGCGTACTTCACGCTGTCGAGGTGGAATGCCCGCAGATTCTCGAAAAATTCAACAAGTGGCTCGAAGTGCGTATCCACGAAAATCCAGATCTCTGGTACAGCTTCACGCACCGCCGATTCTATAGCCAAACGCCGGAAATTTACGGCGAATAGCGACCTGCGGCGCATCTCGTTATAGTCGCGGCGCATCTTGTCGCAAAGATTACTATCGTTACATTTATGACCTTTGTCCCTCACAAAAAGAAGCCGCTGCTCGCTCGAATCCTGGAATGGCTGAACGATTCCGAAGAATGGCCCGTCTGGGTGCAGTTCTTCTTGTTGCCGCGACCGCTTGGCCGCGAAAACTTCTTTGCAGCGCGAGTCGTGCTGCTCGTGGCGATGGCTTTCTTTACATTGCAGGCAATCGCAGGTGGTTATGAGTCTTGGATTGCTCAGTTCTTGCACAACTTAAATTTACCCGTACATGAAACCGGCCACATCGTTTTTGGCATTTTCGGGAAACCCGTGCTCACATCGCTTGGTGGTTCGCTGTTTCAGACCATTATGCCGCTCGTGTTCTGCTTTGCGCTGTGGATTAAACCTCGCGACCTGTTCGGAGCCTCGATTGCGCTCTGGTGGGCGTTCGAAAATCTGATAGACGTGGCGCCTTACATCGAAGACGCTCTCCCGATGAAGCTTATGCTCATCAGCGGCGGCACCGGCGCCGAAGCCCCTTACGGATTCCACGACTGGAACTTTATCCTCTCGGAAACGGGGCTTCTTTTAAAATGTGACTCGATTGCCTCGGCGGTTTACGCCGTAGGCTATCTCGGTATGGCGCTCTGCGTTTTGTGGGGCGCTTGGAGCTTGCTTTATTACGTGGTTTATCAGCGTAAATGAGAACTAAATATCGTTTGGTAAAATTCCAAATTTCCGAACGGCTTCGATATCAATAAGTTCCGATGCGCCAGAAGTAAAGTTTCCGGCCTTGACTTCTTCACTGTATCTTTTTATGGCGCTATTGATGGCGTCGGCTGCGGTTGCTCTGGCGTTGCCGATCAATGTGGTTTCAATAAAGTCAAGGGTGTCGGATTTCTTGTTGATTCGCCAGCCTACGAATGAATGGTTTGGAACGAGAACGAGGAATGGCTGGAAACCTGCCGCTTCCAAGATGGATGCAAATAAAGTAGAAGTCTCGATGCAGATACCTTCTTTTTCGCGAAGCGTCTCGATGGGATACTGTATTTTTTGACCTACGCTTCCGATGCTTTCATTTTGCACATATTTGATTCCTCTTTTCTGCAATAAATCGAATATTGCAGAAACTACACGTCTAGAACTTTGTTCAATGCTTGTGTCCGCGCTGTATTTTTGGTACACCTTCAAGGTCGTATCGGGAAGCGAACGGGCCAATTCTGTCAGGATCTTAGGAATGGAATCCATATTTGGCGTAATCCATACTCCATACCACCAGGAGAAATTTTTAACTCCCTTGTATTCACTGCCGAAAAGCTGCATGGGCTGAATTGTCACAGGTGTAGAGGAGCTGAAAAATAAAATCTGGTGGTCGTTTTCGAGAGCGTATGCACGAATTTCGTATTGAGCTTTTTCGGCATTCGTTAATTTTGCAAGAGCATCCCTGTTGAAAGTAAACTTGGGATTTGTCTTTATGGTTGCGTTGGGGTTTACAGCGCTTGTGACGCTTGCGGTATCTGTAAATCCGGGAATCCAGGCCTGCACCATGATCTTTTTGTAGTTACAGGGAGTCTTGACGGAAGTCTGACATAAATTCCTGATGGCAACGGAAAGAGGAACATATTCGGTCCCCTCTTCATCAGTAAATCCCTTGTACATCAGAGGATATTGGTTTGCAAATGCTCCATTGATGTTCTCTTTGGCATGGTAAATGAATCCGTCGAGAGAACGGATGATGTTTTGTGAATAAATGTCGTTGTAAACACTGTCGTAAAGCTTTGTGTAAAGGCTGTCGTAATCAGATTCCTTTAAACTGTCTAACAGTGCATTACGGACGGAGTCCATCCATTTGGATGCAAATGTGTTGTCAAAAAGTGTGTTGTATACAGAATCGATGTATGGCTTTGCGTAAAGAGAATCCCAAAGTGATCCTGTAATTTCGTCGCGGAGTACATTTGCTAGGGAATCGATGTTGATTTCTGCATCTTTCCCGTCTCTGCCGTCTGTGCCATTTTCCCCAGAGCAAGCGCAAAAAAATAATGATGCGGCCATGATGCCGATTAAAATTTTTTTCATGAATCATTCCTTCTCAGTTTCATTAATTGATTTGTGATTTGCAAATATAGAAATAGTTTAACTTGAATGCTATGCTTTTTAGATAAAATTGTTGAGTCTCTTTTCCCATTTGTAGGTGTGACAAATGTCAAAAATGGGTTGAAAAATGACTTTTTGGAGTGGACTTTAGCAGAAAAAATAATTAATGGTCAAAATTAAAATATATTATAGGAATATACAGGATTTATAATTTTGAGGGGCACAAGGTCTTATGAATACATCTCGTCAGACAAAAATACGTAGTATTGTTGTACTCATTGTGGCCGCTATATTTTTGGAATTGACCACGGCTGTGCAGTATATTTCTACACGCCGAGCCATTACCGCCCAAATTACGGAAATGGCCAAGCACGATCTTACCTCTGCAAATCGAACCTTTGAAGTCAAGGAAATTGCCGAGGCTGCTATTGCGGCTGTTCTGCCCGAAGTTGAACGCTTTATCGATACGCAGCAGCAAGATTCATTGCACATGGCGTTGCAGCGTGTTGTGGCGAACCATCCTGAAATTGTCGGCGTTGATTTTGCTTACCGAGTGGGGAGCGACGGTCTTCGCGATGGATACTTTACTTTTAAAGATGATGCAACCAACGAAATTAAGGACACCGTTATTGGATTTGATTATACGGAACGCACTTGGTACCGCGAGGGCTTGCATGGCAACGGTTCCTGGAGCGAACCGTACATGAGCCGCTATTACGTGGCGCTGATGTCTACATTCTCGCGACCAGTCCACGATCCTCAAGGACGTGTCGTTGCCGTTATTGGCGCCGATGTCCCGATGCGCGAACTCTCTTCGATGGCAGTGCAGTTGTACGATAACCAGCAGCGCTCTCTCATTCCGGTCATAATCTTCCAGCTGATTGGACTTGTGGTGCTTGGCTTTATCATGTATCGTAGCATTCTCAGCGTTCGTAAGCTGAGCAAAGTCAGTGCCGAAAAAGATTTGATGAATAGGGAACTCGGCATTGCAAACGCTATCCAGACTGCGATGTTGCCGCCTCCGATGCCAGCCAATAAATTTGTAGATATTGTCGGCAGTCAAGTTCCTGCAAAACAGGTCGGTGGCGACTTTTACGACTATTTTATCCGTGATGGAAAGCTGTTCTTCAATATCGGTGATGTCTGCGGCAAGGGAATCCCGGCAGCGCTTGTCATGTCGATGACCCAGGCTGTGTTCCGCACGATTGCAACCAAGATTGATGATCCGTCCCTAATTGTGGAGGGCATGAATACGATGGCAAGCCGGGGTAACACTACGGGAATGTTTGCAACACTCTTTGTCGGCGTACTGGACCTTGCGACGGGCCACCTGAGTTACAGCAATGCCGGCCATGAAAAACCGATTATAGTTACAGGCAAAGATATGCTCTATCTAAGCATGACGGCGAATGTCCCCATCGGAATTGTCGAAGGCAAGGAATACAAAACTCAAAAAGCTGACATTGCCGCTGGTGATATGATATTGCTTTATACGGACGGTCTCACGGAAGCGATGAATGCTGGCGAAGAACTGTTCGGATTAAAGCGAGTCGAAAGCGCAATTTGTGGCGACGTTGGAATGAATGCTGATGACAAAAATCGCGAGTTACCAGCGTTTGCAGGACCGCAGCAATTGCTGGATTCCATGTCGCATGCAGTGTCCGAGTTTGTGAATGGTGCAGAACAAAGCGACGACCTTACCATGCTGGTGATAAAGTATAAAGGCTAGAATTTGGGAGATGATTGAAAAAATGCCTAAAATAGGTTACCTATTTTAGGTGTTTTTTTTGTGGGAAATGGGCTACTTTGTAGGCGGGTTTCCACCGCGGCCACCGCCGGATTTGTTACCCGTAGTGGATGGCCATCCAGAAGCGTCCGGGATGACTGAGTCTATCGCGCAGTAAGGGCATAACGCAGTCAGGTCTTCCCTGTCGATGCAGAAGTCTTCTACTTCTGATGCGGGGAATGTTTTGCAGCAAAAGAAGCAGCCGCACATCTGGGATCTTTTTACGAGCCCTCTGTTCTGGAAGGATGCGGCGTGTGCCTTTTTGATAATCTCAGGCATGTTTCTAGTCATATAAGAATCCTCTATAAAAGTTTTCCCATGTTGGGAGTTTTTAGGCAATGCTGTTTTGAATCTTGCCGGATTGGATAAGAAATTCTCTTACGTAGCGATAGTAGTCTCTACAGAAGTTTGAAAAAGCTCTGGAATCGCTTGGAGTGCATGGAACAGAGAATATCTTATTTGCTCCTTCTTCAATGTGTCGCAAGATGACGTGCTTGCCGTGACGTGCGATTTCCCATTTTTTGGACTTTAAGATGTTTAGGACGAAATCGCGGATGTCTTTGTTGTTGGAAATGTAAGGCTGCATTGTGCTCTCCTGGGCTAAGGTTTGTTGGATGTCGAGGGAATAGCGAAATGCGTGCCAATTAGCGGCTTGTGTTGGGTTCTTGTTTGAAATAATGAATAAGGTGTCAGTTTTTGAACAAAAAGGGAACTTTTCTGGGAACGTCAGATGTTTTTGAAAAAAAAAAGAACTATGTTGTGTTGATTGTTTAATACGAAAAAATTTTCTCTTTAAGAGAAGAATATTGCGTATATTAAATACTGGTTTAGCAAAAATGTTAATTTTTTCCGTAAAAATGGCGATTTTTTTACTTGGCATGAATTTTGCTTTTGAAAAAGTGTAATTTTGACCATAAGATAAAGGAGATTTTATTATGGCATTTGATCCTTCTAAGTACACCGTTGCCAAGGCCCGCCCGCTTCCAGTGATTCTTCTGCTTGATCGCAGTGGCAGTATGTTTGGCGAAAACATTAACCAGCTCAATGCATCGGTCAACGAAATGATCGAATCGTTTAAGACGGCTGGCCAGGGTGAAGTTGATATTAATGTTGCTGTTATCAGTTTTGGCGAAGGCGGAGCTACTTACGATGTCCCGTTGCAGCCTGCAAAGAATATTGAAAGTCTTTTTTGTTTGAACGCAAATGGCAACACTCCGATGGGTGCTGCTCTCCGCATGGCTAAGGATATGCTTGAAGACAAGTCTATTATCCCTTCTAGCGGTTATCGCCCGGCTGTTGTCCTCATTTCGGATGGTGTTCCTAATGATGATTGGTGGGGGCCCATGAGTGACTTTATCGGTTCGGGTCGTAGCTCGAAGTGTGAACGCTTTGCCATGGCTATTGGGACTACAGAGGCAGACGAAGTTCTGAACAAGTTCCTCAGCGGCACGGAAAACAAGGTGTTTCGCGCAGATCAGGCAACGCAGATTCGTGACTTTTTCAAGTTTGTGACGATGAGCGTTTCTGTCCGTAGCCGTTCGCAGAATCCCAATGCTTTGTTGCCTGCTGCAAGTAATACGCCTGCATGTTTGGAAGACTTGGCTAAAGAATTCGGTTTAGATCTGTAATTGGGAGAATCCTGAGCATGAAAGAGTTGTATGTTATTGTTGATGTTTCTGGCAGTATGTATGCCATGGGTAAGCCTTTAATTGTAGGCAATATCTTGCAGACTCTTTCTGCTTGTGAAAAATTGGCTGATGAGACGAATCAGTTTTCTGTTGAAAAAATACAGTGGGACGGCAGTGTGGACGAATTTGAGTCTTTAATTGAAAAGTGTAACGAAAAAAAAACGCTGCTTTTGACGGATGGCTATTCTTTGGCTGATTCGTGCTGCAAATCACGCGTCATAAAAGATTTTATAGAACAGTCAAAAAAATCTTTGTATCTCGTTCTTTGTGGTGGTGATGCCGTAGATGTCTCGGCTTATGAGGATTTTTCAAGCTTGAATGTGGTTCTTGCTGAAGATGTATTGAAGACCATGGAAATTTTGATGAGTCAACAAGACTGTTCTACCGAAGAAGAGAGCTGGTGATGTTTTGCTTTGGAAAAAAATTTGTATGTGGCGCAAGCGTTAAGGGGCCATCCCATGTGTTGCATGGAATTGTCAATCAAGATGCGTTCTTGTACCTGAAAAAAAGAAAGTATTCTCTCTTCGTTGTTTCTGATGGTATGGGGAGCAAGCCTTATTCTGATTTAGGTTCAAAGATGGCGTGCATGTCTGTGGCCAAGGAAATTGAACTCTTTGTAAAAAACAAGCATTCGTCTTATCCGATTTCTCAGTTGTTTGAGAATGTTGTTGAACGATGGAAAAAGTCGGTTTTGCCTCACGATGTAAAAGAATGCTCTGCAACATGCCTTTTTGTATTTGCAACGAAAACAAAAATATTGACCGCAAGACTTGGAGATGGCATGATTTGCCTATTGAACAAGGAGTCTTCTCAAAGTGTTGCACTGACGGATGACAAGGATGGTTCATTTTCTAATGCGACTTGCTCGTTGTCGGATTCTTCTGCGGTGCAGGAATTTAAGTATGCCATTTATGATAGGTCTTTGTTTAAAGGGGTTGTGTTGTCGACGGATGGAATATCCGCAGATATGAATTCTGGGAAGGAACTTCCATTTGCGGAAGATATTTTCTGCGAATTGAAGAAAATGTTCTTTTGGAAGCGAAACGCTTTTTTGCGGAATATGATGGAAAAATGGCCTGTTCCGCACCATACCGATGACAAAACTATTGTTGTAGCGGGGCTGTAATGCAAAATGCTGATGAAAATGTTTTTTCCTTGTGTGATAGTGAAGGGAATACTGTAGAAATTAGAAGTGTGCTGGATTCTTATGGTTGCTCGCACGATATCGCTAAAGTTCTAGGTCAAGGAGGGCAAGGTGTTGTTTGCCTTACTCGCAATCCTGAGATTGTTATAAAGTTTGCACTTGATTCCAAAGGTCGTCTTATCTGTAGGGACAAAAATAAAGAAACTTTCTTAAAAAATGATGCAGCCTTTAAGGCGATTATGCAAAAACCATTTCCGGAAAGGCTTCATTTGGCTTATCCGATGGCTCGCCTTGTAGATTATTCTGGCTATGTGATGCGTCTTATGGGCGATATGATGGGTTTTTCTGACCTTGTTCCTTTGGATGAAAAAGCGATTGGAAAAATGTCTGAAGATGGTGGACACCGGAGGCGTTTTGGATTGCTTGCGAAACTTGCGGCTTTGTTGGCTAAAATGCACAGTGTAGGAATGGTCTATTGCGATTTGTCTCCGAATAATGTGTTTGTGACAAAAGATCCTAAGTTTGCAACCCAGAATGTTTGGCTTATTGACGCGGACAATGTTTTTATTCCTGGTGAGGATTTTGAGAAATTGGTATATACGCCTCGCTATGCGGCTCCGGAATTACTTGAGGGGAAAAGCTGTAGTATAAATAGCGATGTATATTCCTTTGCTACGTTAGCCTTTGAAACTCTTGCAGCTCTCCATCCGTTTGCAGGAAAAATGGCCAAGGTTGGAGGTTTTGAAGACGATTGGGATGTAACCGCTAAAGATGCGAAAAAAGAAGATGAACAAAAGCAAGTTGATATAGATCCACAATATTCTGGCAAAATTCCTTGGGTTGAAGATTTTAGCGATGTTTCTAACCATACAGATGATGGTTTGCCTAGGCAGAATTTCTTGACTGACGAGACTTTCACTTTGTTCAACATGACTTTCTCAGAAGAAGGTCGTGAAAACCCGAAAATTCGGCCTACGTCGGTTCTTTGGGCAAGAGCGTTTGCCCATTCGCAGGCACAAAGCGTGCGTTGTCCCGATTGTGGCATGAGCTTTGTGTATGATGAATCTGCAAAAAAATGTCCTTGGTGTGATAAAAAGCATCCTCCGATTTTGCTGTTGAAAGATGAGAATGGCAAGGTTGTTTTTGCTCATGAATTGGAATTTTGTGAAGATAATTCTGGTCCCGAATTTTCTTTGCCAGAACATGTGTTTATGCCGTTTGATGTAAACACTTTTTATCGAGGCGTCTTTAAAGCGCGTACTGTAAATTATAATGGCAGAGGTATTGAGTTTTCTTTGCAATTGCAGTTTGCGGATAATTGTGGCTTTTTTATGGGTGTAAATGGAAAAGATGAAAAATTTTTGGGTCGTTACATTCTTCAGATAAGGAAGGGCGAAACGTATGCTTTAAAATGTGTTGGACGCAATGAATGGTCTCGTACTCTTTCTGTTGAAATTGTGGGGATGTGCTGATGATGAATGTAAATCATATTGAAACTGTTCCGTTTTATGAGAATATTGAAGCAAACGTTGTTGTTGATAAAGATGCTTCATGCATAAAAGTAGGCTCTTTTACAGTCGTGCCGAATCCCGTTCATCATAACTATATTATCCGGACGAAAAATCGAGCAGTTGAATTTGATTTTAAGAATAAGAAGGACAAAGAAAATGTGGATTTCTGTTTCCGCAGGAAACAAGCGCATATTTGCGAAGTAAAGTCGGTCTCAAATGACGGTGAATTTATTTTTGATTTTTATGTGTTTGCGGGGGCTGTTGTAGAATTTGGTGATGTTGCTATTCTTGCAGAAATGGAAAAATTGGGCAAATTGCAGGATAAAAATGGCAAAGATATTGAAGAATTCCGAAAGAGGCTTGCTGAAGATTGCTCGGTGATGCTTGATGGTGAATCTTATTTTATCATGCAAGGGGATTACGAAACTCCAAATGATGAACAGGAGGAGAATGCCGATGATTCTGATGAATCGGAAAAAACTGAAATTGGTGGTGCATTTTCGATTCTGTGCAGTCGTTTTGGTAAATGCTTTGCTATAAAGGTGCAACAGAAAAATTTAACATCGACCGGAATGGAAAAGTATTTTATGGTAACCGGTACGGTTTTGCGTAAAAATATTCGCCCCGCTTGCAATTTTCACTTGGTAAAGGCGAACATTTCTTTTTCGGATCAGAAATCAAAGGCTTCTGAATACAATCTTGAAAAACTTAAAAATCTGATTGAAAAAAGCGGCAGTTATTTAAAGGCTTGGCGCGGATATACTGCGGCTCGTGGAAATCGTATTCTTGAACAGGCTCGAAAGTTCGGCGTATTGCATTATGAACGTTGCACTCCTGTTTCTGAAGACTGCATAAAGCTTTATTTTAAGGAAAATATTTCTAAAAAAATGAAGGAATCTTCGGTCGAAGAAGCGGTCCTTTGCTTCAATAATGTGGCACAGCCTCTTTTTATGCAGGATATAAAATGCGATTTCCTTGAATATTGCGAAAAGAAGAGTCTCGCTGCGAAGGAACGCAAGGCGAAAGAAGCAAATGAGAATCAAGCAAAAAAGAAAGTAGTTCAAGAAGAAGTTGTATGTGATGTTGCCGATTATGAAGGTAATTGGATTCAACTTACGCTCCCGACTGATAAAAATGCTCCGACAATTTCAAACATTCCTCAGAAAGGCTGTATTTGGATGTCCATGACTGGCGAAGAGAGCCAAATCAATCGACAGCAGGATGCCTGGGATATGATATCTACGGGACGTGCGGGCATCAATTTTTTGGGAAATATTTTGGAAGGCAGTTTTGATTTTATGTCATTTGGTAAGAATCCTTCCAAGATGCATATTTCAAATCGTGTGCAAGAGAAAATATTTAGGAATCCGCCAACAGATCGACAGCTTGAAGCGATTGACGTGGCTCTGACTACTCCTGAAATTGCTCTTGTGCAGGGGCCTCCTGGCACTGGCAAGACTACAGTCATTACTGCTGTTCTTGAATTTTTGAATGAAATGCAGGATAAACGCGGTGTCACTGCGGGTCGTGTCCTTGCAACGTCGTATCAGCATGACGCTGTAGAAAACATGATTGAGCGAATTCGCATCAATTCTCTGCCGACTTGGAAATATGGAAAGCGTCGTGACGCTCATGGAAGCTACAACGAACATATAGATTCTTGGTGTAAAGAAATTGAAGAAAGAGTCCTTTCGCTTCATCCGAATATTGAAATTTCTCATAGCGAAGAAATCTTTGTAGATAAAATTGCCGAATATAGAATATCACCGTTACCAGAAAATAAAGAGAGCTTGCTTGAATATGTTGCTTTGCTCCCTGTGTCAGAAAAGCTTGCTTCTGAAGCGAGAAATCTTTTGTTGCGGAAAGATAAGGCTGTTTCTTCTGTGGATAAGGCTTTATTTAGAAAAATCCTTTCCATCAGAACTTCTGAAAAAACGTATTCTGATGATGGACAAAAGCGTGTAGAAGAATTGTATTTTGCGCTTGAAAGTATTTGGCTGCCTAGGCATCAAGAATGGGAATCGTTTTTAATGGATTTGGTTGTTGGAAACGCATCGCCATCGACAGAACAACTTCAAAAACTTGCTGAATTGAAATCAATTTTGCTTGAGGAATTTTCCCCAAGACCTGCATATTTTGCTTTTGAGGTTGATGACGAGGTTATGTCCTTATGCAATAAGGTTGTCGTTTTCTTGATGTCGCTCCATAGCAAAAAAAGTAAAAAGGATCAGATTATTGCAGATTGGGTTGACGCTCTTCGTTCGGGGCATCAGGCGTTTGCTCGAACATTGAAGGAATGTGATTATGTTTATGCAGCGACAAGCCAGCAGTCTGTTGGAAAGGATATAACGAAGCAAAAGAAATCTGTTGAACAGGCGAATAGTTCCTATATCAAATTGTATGATACCGTTATTGTGGATGAAGCGGCTAGAGCGACTCCTCCCGATTTGCTTATCCCGATGTGCAAAGCTGTAAAACGTATTATTCTTGTGGGTGACCATAGGCAATTGCCGCAACTCGTTGATGACGACCTTTGCAATGATGTTTATGAAAAAACGCAACAGGAAATGAAATCCAAGAAAGATTCCTCTTCGGAATCGTCAGAAAATGTGAATGACGCTTACGAGAATGCTTTCAAGTTAAGCCTTTTTGAGCTATTGTTCAAGAAACTCAAGGAATTAGAGGAAAAGGATGGCATAAAGCGGACGATTACACTGGATAAGCAGTTCCGTACTCATCCTGTTTTAGGACGCTTCTGTTCCCGTCTTTTCTATGAGCCTTATGGCGAAGGATACGAATCTCCAAGACCGGCGAGCGACTTTGAACACAATCTTCCTGGGATTGAAAATAAGGCTGCGGTTTGGATTGATGTTCCTAAAGAATGCGGTAGAGAAGAAAAGCATGGAACGAGCCGAATTCGTGATTGCGAAGCCGAGTGTATAGTCGAGACTATGATGAATTTTGTACGGAGTCAGAATCATCTTGCTAAAGAAAAGAAAATGAGCTTTGGTATCATTACGTTCTATAGCGCTCAGCGAAATCTCATTCTGCAAAAGCTTGGACGTTACCAAAAGGAATTGAAAGATTCTGTGACTTACAAGGTTGGAACCGTTGATGCTTTCCAGGGAATGGAATTTGATGTCGTCTTTCTTTCGGTCGTACGTTCTACTGGGGTTATTGATTTTCTTACTCCCAATAGACTTTGCGTCAGTATGTCTCGCCAGAAAAAAGTCCTTATAGCAGTCGGTAGTAAAGATTTTGTGACATCAGAAAAGGCAAGGGCTCAAAAGGTTCCTGCTTTGGCGGAGTTTTATGATTTGTGCAATGGAAAAAATGACGAAGGTTATGGAGCGGTCTTGACATGGAAAAAATAATTGGTGGAAAAGAATGGAATGGTGCATTCCCTGTAAGAATTCGCCAAAAAATTTTGTGGCCTTGTTATGAGTTCATTGCCCAAGCTGCGGGTGTTGATGATTATGAGAGAAACATCATCGAAGAAGTAATCCTTCGGCTTGCAGATATCAACGTGACTGATATCAAGGATATTGCTTCAAGTACAGGATTAGAAGAAGATCTTATTTCTTTTATGCAGTCGCGTCTTGAACAGCATGGATGCCTTGATGGTTGCTTCAAGATAACAGATATTGGCAAACAAAGATTGGGTGAGATGATTGAAAATCACTGTAGCTCAATACATGTTTATGTTGATGCAGTGTCTGGAGATGTCGTTCCTTATTTTAGCATGTTGGATGACAATGACCGATTTAATTACTCCTTTGGAAAAGAGGAGAGGGAGGATTCAGGAAGGTTTTTTTTCAAATATAAAGGTTATTCGACTGCAGGAACCGAATCGGATGAATTTGAAACCGCTTACAAACTTCAATATGACAAGAATTTGAATACTGTCCCACGAAGTGAAGAAGTTACAGCAATGCTTCATAAGCTTTATCCAGGTAAGGATGGAGTTTATGCACGTGTAGAAGAAAAGCAAAATACGTCAAAAAATCTCAGATGGATTTTGATGGATGTCTTTCAGCCGGAAGGTTCGTCTCGTGATTGGGTGTTTACTGATGGCTTTGGTAAGGTGACTTCATTCTTTTCAGTCCAGCGGATTAAGAATGATGTTGATAAAAAATATATTGCAAGCCTTCGTGAAAGTGTCCAGGTAAGAACAAATGCGAATAATAGTTCAACTGTAAGCAAGTCTGTCGAAAAGTACTCCAAATTGAAGGAAAAACTTGTCCCTGTACAGAAATGCATGAAGGAATTGAATTCCTTTGTGGATTCTCCAGACAAGGAAGATAAATTGCGCTCGGCGATGGTTGATTCTGTAGTTTATTTGATTCAACTTGTAGAATGGGTCCTCTTCTATATTTTGCACAAGAACTCTAATGAGTACTGCGCCAAAGCGGTTCTCGACAATAATAGAAGAATGTTCAATAGCAAAGCGTTTTCGCATATTATTGGAAGTTCGGCTTTTAAAAGTGCGCAAAATCTTGGTTTTGATGTTGGCTTAAATGAGAAGAAAGCTTTCTGTCAAAAGAATGGGAAGCTTTGGAATGCCTTTGAAAAGACTCCAAAGCTGTTACCCCTTTTGGACTTGCTTCTGTTATCTTTAGGTCAAGAGGTTTGGCTTAAAGAATTTGCAAGCGAAAATCCCGATTTCCTGTGTATCCTTGTAGATTTGAATGAAAAACGCAATCAAGGAATGCACGAAGGATTTGTTGGGAAAATTGAGGATTTCCCTGCCTATGTAGAAGAAGCTTACAAAGAAATTCTCCTCTTGATGGAAAAGGGACTCAATGTCAAGGTAAAGGAATCAAGCGAATTTTCTTTTGAAGAAAAGATTGCGTTGCAGAATGAACGAGATGAGGCTATTTCTAGAATGGAAGATGCTCTTGGATTTTCGCTATGCTATACATTGAATGCGGGTTTGATCAGCTTTATTATTGATATGGAGCGCCGTGGAACGAATGCTGAAAATTTGAATAATGCGATTATTCTTGATCAATATCGAATTTTGGAGTATTTGTTTAAATCGGTAAATGAATGTCTTGGTGATGAACTGAAAAATTCAGGTTGGGAGGAAAAGGTAAAACGTGCTGGTTTTGTAATTCCTGAAGAAAATGTATTTAAAACGTTGCTTAAGACAAAAGAGGATAAAATTAGCGCTGCGTTGAATAGGAAAAATGCTTCAATGAATGCAGCCTGTATCGCTTTTTGTACGCTTGCCGATGCGGAGTTGTTGCGAGGAATTTCTGCCCAATGGCGTGAAATGCTCTCGGATATATGTTATATCGCGTATAAACGGTCTCATGGGGAAATTCCGGATTCTATTGATGGAAAAAGGACTTTGGATATTAAACGACGAATCGTTGATTTGATTCATTATTTTGCCGAAAATGGATTTTTAACAAGTAATTTGTTTAAAGGCTAAAAGAAAGAATTTAAATATTAATTGGAGATGAAACTATGTCTGAAGAAAAAAAAGTTTTTACTGAAGATGAAGTGCGTTTGTACTTTGAAAAAGCAAAAAGACAAATTGATATGCAAAAAGGGATAATCAAAGGATTGGAAAATCAGCTTGAAGATTACAAATCCCGCGAAACGTCTATTCCGACGAAAGATGAAATTGAAAAGTTTAATAAGCAAAAGGCTGATGTCGAAAAACATGATGCAGCAGTTTCTGCTCGTGAAGTAGCGCTTAAGGACCAAGAAAAGGCTTTTAACGCAATAAAAGATTCGCTTGTCGCTGCATCTCACGATCTTGCGCAAAAGAAGGCTGAACTTTTTAAGGAAGCCGAGAAGCTCGCTGCTGACTTGCATGATAAGCGTATCAATGAAACCGAAGAAGAAATTCAGAAAATGCGCAATTCTGCAACAGAATACTGTGAAACGTTGCGTGAAGACGCGCAAAAGGTTGCTGAAAAAATCCAGAGTGAAGCCAATGATTTTGCAGAAAAAATTCGCTTGAGTGCAAAAACGGAATATGACCGTATTGTCAATGAGGCTAATGGTAAGGCTAATGGAATTATTGATGCCGCAAAAGTTGATACTGAAAATTTAAAAAATCAAATTGATAAATTGAAAAAAGAAAATGCGGAACTTTCTGGTCAAAACACACAACTTGATGCACAAAATAAAGCACTCCTTAAAGATAAAGAAAGTCTTGCCAATGAGTTAAAAAAGCAAAAAGATGAATTCGACAAGACTACCGCTACTTATGAAAAGACGATGGCGAATTTTGAAACTCTCAGGGTTCAGCTTGAATCGAGTGGAAAGAATGTTGAAGAATTCTCGAAGAAAATTGCTGAGATGGATACTCGCGAGCAGAAACTCAACGCCAAAAACGATGATCTGGAAGGACGTAATCGTAATCTTGCCTTTAAAGAGAAATGTAATGATGTCAAATCTAAGGGTCTTGATGAAAGAGAAAAAAATATTGATAATGACGTAGAAAAACGTTATTCTGAAATCCTTACTGATAAGGATCGTACGATTGAACGGATTGAAAAAGAAGCTGCGTCTTTGCGTAATTCAATCCATGCTAATGAAAGCATTATTGCAAAATTCGAAGACCTTAAGGCTGAATTTGACGGCAAAAATCCTGCGGAAATCCTTTTGGATTACCAGCGCGTAAAGGAGGAGCTTGCTCTTGCTTTAGAAAAGGTCAATAATACACCGTCTTATACGTTGCAGAAAACTGCAGCTGATTTGAAAGCAAAAGAAGATGATCTTACAGAACGTGAAAATGATGTAGCCCAAAAGATGCGTCAGAACGATGATTTGCAGAATCAGCTTGCAAATGCAATAGCTGAAAAGGATTCTTTGATTCAGAGGATTGGCAATCTCGAAAAAGACAAAAAAATTGTGGAAGACCAGCTTACTCGTCTTCGCTCGACTTATGAAAATCCTGCAGAACGTGATGACCGTATCAAGGCTATCAATGAACCGTTAATTAGGGAACATTTAGACCGTAATAAATCGGCGGATATTAAGGAAACGGAATGGCTCAAGGGCATTAATGATAAGATTGAACAAAGCGGGTTCCATTTTTCGAACCGTATTCTTAAAGCGTTCCATACGGCCCTTAAGACTTCTGAAATGTCCCCGCTTACGGTGCTCGCTGGCGTGAGCGGCACGGGTAAGTCCGAACTCCCGCGTCTTTACTCCCGCTTTGGCGGTATCAATTTCCTTTCGATGCCTGTGGAACCGAACTGGGATTGTCAGGAAGCAATGCTTGGTTATTACAACTCGATTGATAACTGCTTTGAACCGACGGATATGCTCCGTTTGCTGGCGCAGTCTCAGCGCAACGTTGATGATCAGCTGGGGCTTAATGATGTCATGACGATGATCCTTTTGGACGAAATGAACCTTGCAAACGTTGAACTTTACTTTGCGGATTTTTTGAGTAAGCTTGAAACTCGTCGTGGCCTTAATGAAAATGATCGCTCGTTCCCGTTTATTGGTGTGAAAATTGGTAGCAAGATGGCTGATTTCCCGCTTCGTTTGGGGCGCAATGTTCTTTGGACGGGTACGATGAATAACGACGAAACGACAAAAACTCTTTCGGACAAGGTTCTTGACCGCGGAATCGTGATTAACTTCCCGCGTCCCAAAACGTTAATCCGTTCTAGGAAGAATAGGGTACTTGCAGAACCTGCACCGCTTCTGTTGAAGTCCAATTGGAGCTCTTGGCAGACCGCAGTTGATTTTGAGGACAACCTCATTAATGACTATAAGGAAAAAATCGAAAAGATTAACGAACAGCTTGGAAAGGCGGGACGTGCCTTGGGTCATCGTGTCTGGCAGTCTATTGAAAACTATATGTCGCTTTATCCTGACGTCATTGCTGCTGAAAGTGATTCGTCTCGTAAGCATGCTATGGATAACGCGTTTGAAGATCAGCTGGTGCAGAAGGTGATGCCTAAGCTTCGCGGTCTTGAAACTCGCGGTACGCAGAAAGATGTGCTGGATGCGATTAAATCCATTATTCCTGAAACACTTCATGAAGACTTCAAGAATGCGGTAGAACAGAATTATGGTCAGTTTATTTGGACGACATCTGGTTATTTGCTGCGTGACGATGTTTCGAATGATCCGCAGAATGCTAATGATTCTGCTAATGCTAAATAAGACTAAGGCGTAAGGAATAAGTATGTCGGTAGAGCTTAGTACAATATATAAGCAGATTGCTCTAGGAAATGGAAAAGAGTATGAACTACTGTTTTCTATAGTAGGATTGTTTTCATCAGTAATGGAGTTTGACCCTGTTACTGATGAGCCTCTCCCTGTTACTGTTGATGACGTTTTGTTCGGCCTTTCTTCTGTTAATGCTGAAAAGTGCGATTGGCAAAATGATCGTTTGCAACATATTGTGTGCTTTGTTTCTACCGCTGTTCGCAACTTGATTGATTTGCTTCATGAAAAAAATCTTCGTGAGCATCGGATTACACGCCCGGAACAAGTACGTGAAGTTGATAGCCGAAGCATGATGTGGCTTGCCAAAAAGCCTGGCTTTACTGTAAAACAAAAAATCGCGTCTGAACAGCGTATGATGGGGGTGTATCATACAACAAGCCTTGATACTGCTGAAAATCGCCTGTTCAAGGTTTTTATGCAAAATCTAGAGGACGTGCTTTTAGAGAAGGAAAATGCTTGCTGTAAGTGTGGACTTTCCATAAGTGAGGACTTTGAACGTTTTGTTTCAACGGTACACCAGTGGCTGAAAAGTGATGAGGCTTTGCTGATAGGCAGGTGGAACAACACTCCTCCAAACAATAGCCTTCTCAACGATAAGAATTATCGCAAAATCTGGAAAGCTCACTTGATGCTTCGGAATTTGAGTGATCAAGTTCAGTATGATTTAGACCATCTTGAATCGTTAAAAAAGTCGGCGTGTTTTTGGCTTTTTGTGGCCAAAATGAATCGCTATAGCGATGTTCGGTTCCAGCAAAGGGTTCTTTTCCCTGATAGTATGTCGTTGAGCCTCATGCAGGGTGAAACTGCTCTTGTCGGGTACATGAAAAATTCGTCTTGGAGGAAGATTAAATACACTTTAGACGATTTTTGCATTCCTCAAATTTCGGAGGTGACGCAATTATTCTCATTTGCTGAAGATAAATGTAATAGTGTCTTGCCGAATAAAGCGTTTGCGGTTCCTGAAAAATTTGTCAATGCTAATGTGAAATTGACAGAAGTTGCTGCTGTTGACCTTAGCACAGTTTTACCTTCTTATACTTTTGGAAATGGCTCTAAAGGTCGTTTTTCACAAAAGCTTGTTCATCAGTCTCAATGTGTCAAGAATGTTTGGTATCCTTGTTCTTCTGCTCGTTCAAAATTGATCTATACGAAATCAAAGGATTATAAGACTTTTTCAATTCATTCCATTTTTAATGCTGAATTGTTGCCTGTTTCGGATTCTGATGATAATAAGAGTTATGTGGAAAAAGCATGTAGCCGTTTTGCGAAAACCATAAAGGGGGAATTGTGCTGTAGCAAATGCCTTTATGTCACCAGTGACGATGTTGATGATTTCTCGCCGAGTGTGAATGCTTTTAAGTTTAGCATGAATTCAACTTTCTCAAATACGGAAATTTTACCAAGGAGTATTGCTATCCTGTTTACCAAATTGCAGGATATCCAAAAAAAATTTCGCAAAGATGATGAAATTTTGGTAAGGATGATTTATGAAGACTATGAAATAAAGTCTAAGATACGAGTTAATTACGACAAGGAACTTGCAAAAAAAAATCCTGAAACAAAGGGATTGGTGTTTCAGCGTTTGTCTGTGACGAGAGAAAATGTCAAGAAAAAAATCTCGCTAAAAAATGTTCCGCAAAATATGGAACACTTGTTGACTTTGCTAGATGCAAACCTGTTAAAAGATTCATTTTCTGTAGATGAATTCCATTTTGAATCTAAAGCCTCATTTCAAAAAATAACAGCTGCGAAAAAAGAGATTGTCTTTTATGCTGATGAAGACTCGTCTGTAGGAGCTGTTGAATACGACCGCTTGCAGAAAATAACCCTTGATATTCCGTTGTGGTTGGATGTTCTGCCAAAACTCAGCATGGTTGATTCTTCAGGAAAGGAATATGTTCTTGTTGAACCTGAAAAAGTTTCTATTCGTCCTGTTGTTGGAAGACCGGTAGATATTAAAATTTCGTGGAAATTCAGTTTCCCTGTAGGCAAAGAATTCTACGAGTTTCCACTTTTGCAGGGGGTGAATAAAGAATCATCAAAGTATTTTGCGTTTATAAAGGATTCGTCATTACCTCTTGAACGAGAAACAAAATGCCGATTGAAATTGACATATACTTATGGAAATCCGCTTCCGTATAATTTGGAATTTATTCCGATTTCAGCAACTGCGGAATTTAAGTCGGTATCCGTGAAGTGGGAGAACAAGTCGCATAAGGATTATATCCACGATATGCCTGTGCCGAATTTTGTTCGAGAATATACTTGGGCGGATATGCGAACGGTGAAAAAACGTGATTCAGAAGAAAAATCGAATTTGATTGATGATTGGTTGCTTAAGGAATATTCAAAAATTATATACTCTGGAACTTTTACACTTCTGCGTCCCCTTCCTCGAGGAACGGCATTTCCAAACCAGAATGTTAATGAAAGTGCTTTCTTTTTTCATATAAGTCGTCTAAATAAAGACGCAATTTGTTACATCGATAATAGGCAACATCCCCAAGTCGGAAGTAAAGTCTGGTGCTGTTTGAAGGCGACGCCTAAGGGAATACGAGGGGTGGATCCTCATGTTGTTGGGCGTGATTGGAATAATACCGAATTTAAAAAATCACTAAGATTCCCGGCCATAATGGTTTGGAATAACGGTAGAAGTATTGAAGATAAATCTTGCCCTGAAGAATTTTGTAAAAATACAAAATTAGTGCTGGAAAAATTGAAGGAGTTGTTGCCAGACTCTAGTGTTCCCGAATGCGTAAAAGATGAATTTATGTTTTTCTTGTCTTGTATGCATAAAGATATTCCAGATTGGTATTTACCGTATCTGACAAATGCTCTAGATAACGTCTCAAATTGTTTTGATTATCCAAACTGGATTGCTTACGCACTTGGAAACTGTTCTACAGAATGGCAAAATGATTTATTAGAACAGACCTTTTCATTGCTTGAAAATCCTAAAAAGGCTGCATATGCGATAAGAATTTTAGCGGTTGCTTTGTGGCGTGTAAATGGCTTTGTTTTCAATTTGACATCGTATGATGCTAGAGTTCTTATTGCTGCAATTCAAAAGCAGTTTGATGAATTGAAAAAAACAGAAATAATAAATCTGCTTAAGACTGCCGTGTCACCAAAGCCCAAAAAACAAAGCAAAGAGAATAATCGGCTGTTTTCTGCATGTTTAGAGTGCTTGATAGCTCTGTGCCGTTTGCGTAAAACGAAAAATGGAGAAGATGCTGATTGTAATGTGCTGTCTGTCCTTTCGCCTGCTGCAAATCCGGATGTGAAAAGCATTGTTGAAAACATGAAGTCCATAAAGTGTGAAATTAAGACTTTCCTTACGTTTGATATTGAACACTCTCCTGATGACCATACCCCAGAATTGTTATATGCTGCACATGGGTATTTGTCTGGATTGATTGATTCTAATGCCATTAAGGTTTTGGAAGCTGATTTTAACGAATGATGAAAGTATAGGTTGCTATTGATATGAAAACGAAAATCACATTACTCACTTGGATGGCCGTCAATAACGATCCTGATGCTTTAGAATCGTTATTGAAAAAGTTGGGTCAGAAATATGATGTTGAAAAGGTTATATACCTTTATCAAAAGGAATATGCCGAAAAACTGGAAAAAGTTCAACCGCTTAGTTCGGCTATAAATCCAGTAGAGGTAAATGTCAAGAGTCCGACTGCACATAAAGAGATTTATGAAATCATAAAGCGAGAAATTCTCCCGATGGTGAATGATGAACCGAATTTGTTCATCAATGTATCTTCGGGTACGCCTGCAATGCATTCCGTTTGGCTTATTCTGTATGCGGGAGGCGTTTTCCCAGATGGAACGCGATTGGTTTCTTCTCAAATTAATCGCAAGACAGGGGGGACGACTTGTGATAATGTTGATTTTCCGATAGATACGTATTTAAGTGAACTCCGTAGGTATGAAAAAGAGAATCCAAAAGAGGCTATTTATAAACCAGAGTCTGCAAAATCTGAAGCCCGCAAAAAAGCTTTAGAGCAAATCCGCGTTTACGCAAGCATTCAGGGAGTGCCAATGCTTTTGCTTGGTGAACGCGGCATTGGTAAAAGTCGTCTAGTGGAATCTGTTGTTTCGAAGATTAAGAAAAAAGATGTTGTTTCTGTTGCTTGTGGAACATTGGATTCTAATCTTGCGGAATCTGCGATGTTTGGCCATAAAAAGGGTTCTTTTACTGGTGCTACGGCTGACAAAAAGGGTTATTTTGGAGAGGCTGACGGCAAGATACTTTTTTTGGATGAAATTCAGGATTTGCCGAAAGGTGTACAACGCAAATTGCTTCGAACATTGCAGGATAAAAAACATCGCTATCGCATTGTGGGCGATGATAAAGAATCTACGGCGGATGTGGAACTTGTTTGTGCGTCAAATTTGAATGAAAAGGAACTTCGCCAAAAACTGGATCCTGATTTTTATGACAGAATTAGTTTCTATCGGGTGGAAATGCCGCCTTTGCGGGAATGTCGCGAAGACATTGAAACGGACTGGAATGAAGTTTGGAAAACAGTCCGGTTGGATAGCTCTCCTAAGGACGCTCCCATGGATAAGTATCTTGAAAAATATTTCAGGACTTCCAGGTTGTCTGGAAATTTCCGAACATTGCAGTCGATTGCTTACCAGTTTATAGCATGGAATGGCAAAAAGACGATTGCGGAAATCCTGAAAGATCTTCCTGCGGATGACTCTTCGAATGGAACTTTTGATATTGGGGAATTTTCAGAATTCCAAAACTTGACTTGGAAAGAGGCTACCAAGCTTTTCCAGCAAAAACTTGCTGAGTATTCGTGCGGAAAATACGGAACTCAAGAAGCTGCAGCTCAAAAGCTTGATTGTACCTCAAAGACATTGCAAAATGCGATGAAGTAAAATTGTATGGCGACTCGTATTTTGAAATGAAACTTTCAAAATTGCAAAAAAGTGTGAATTTTAGTGTGAAAATTACAAAAAAAAGTGTGAATTTGGACCCGAAATTTACACTTTTTTGTGCGTTTCTTTATTTTCGTCGAAAAACCGAACCTTGAGGGCTCGGTTTGCTGTATAGTTTCCCTATCTTATTGCGCGAGAATTACTCCGGTTTGAATAAGGAACTCGCGGATGTAACGGTTGTAATCCCTCCTGAAGTTTGCGTAAGCGCGAGGATCACTAGGAGTGCAGGGAATGCTGAAAAACTTTGTTGCACCCTTTGCGATGTGCTTCAGAATCGGGTGCTTTTCATGGCGCTTGATAATCCAGTGGCCGGTTCTCAACATGCCATTGCACATTTCATTAATTTTGGGATCGTTAGACAAATTAGACATGGTAACCTCTTTTGGAAGATTGTTTAATCTTGTCATGTGGGTGTTTCCCGCTGACATTTACAGATGTAGAATCCTCAAAAGGGACAAAATGGGACAACGTAAAATTCGCGAAAGACAAATTTTTTTATATTGCACCTCCGTCTAACGAAAGGAATACATGACCGACAAAGTTCAGCAATGGCGAAATCTGCGAAACGAGCTTGACGATATGCTTAAAGCTCGTGGAAAGAAGTACGCCGAAGTGGTCCAGGAATTCTATAAAGAAAATCCTAAAGACGCTAGTGAAAAGAAATTTTCTAGCAAAAAGTTCAGCGCTAAAAAGTCCGATGAGGGTTTTTCTTATGAAAATTGTGTTGAGAAAAAATATTGGAAGAAACGGCCGACAAGTGATAAACCTTCGGAAAGTGAATTGCTGAAGGACCGGCCGGAACCTAATAGAGTTGAGCCTGCAATCGCCTTCTTTGAAAAACTGAAGATTTTTTTAATGGCTAAAAATTGCCCAAAGGCAGAACAATGGCTTGCTGAAAAATTTGATGACGATTTTATGGTTCGCTTCAGAAAAGAAGTTATTGAACCCATCAAAAAAGAAAAGGTGAATCAGCTTTTTTCCGAAAATACTGAGGATATGGATTTTTAGACTATGAAAAAATTAATATTGATTTACTTTGTGTTGGTTGCAGGAATGTTGATGTCTTGCGACTATCAAAAAAGAGAATGTGTTGTTAGTGCTTCTCGATGCCTGACGGAAGAAGCGTATCGAGATTCGCTTTACAAGGGCTGGAAAGCTCCGGTTAACAAGGATTCCTTGGTGGATTCTCTTTTTGCAATATTGCGTGAACAGCGTCAAATGTTGCTTGACATGAATGTTGTGCCGAAAACTGAATTGTCGGACCCTGCGAAAAAGCCGGTTGTCGAAATTCAGACCGTCGTTGAAAAGCCTAATGTCGCTCCGGTTGTTGAAAATATAGAGGAACCCGTGGGTGAGGAAAATGCCAATAGCGTTTCAAATGTGTCTGCCGAAAATGCTGAAAATCAGTCTGACGGTAAAGTTGGGAAGTTTGTGAAGAATGCTAGCTTGGTTGCGGCAGGTGCTGTAGGTACTGCTTTTGTTTTGGATAAAATACACTGCAATGAGCGCTTGGACATAACGGTTGAGTACAAGTTGATGGTGGCTTGCCTTAATAGCTGTGGTTATGATGAAGAAACTCTTGAAAAATGCGGTGCTGGCATAATGCAGTGGCTTTGCAAGGAAAAAGAAAAAGCCGAAACGATTATGAATCGTGTTCGGACTTCTTGCTCAATTAGATAAAGTTATTTATTCCACGTATTTCTTAATGAGCCTAATCATCAGTTCGGCGAGGCTTTCCACTTGGTAATTGCCAACGGTTGCCTTGATGTGTGAATTGCCGATGCCGCTGTCGTCGGTGAGGAATACGTATGTACCGCCTGTCGCCAAGTCGAAGAATCTCAACATAAATTCAGTTTCTTTGTCTACACCGCTTGCCGCAACAGGGATAAGCTTGATGCCTTTTTTGGCGAAGAGGCGAATCGAATTCTGGAGGCTTTTGATGATGTCTTCTTCGTAGTGGGCGGGGGCATCAAGGATAAGGAATGCGATGCGTGCGCGGGCGGCTTCGTCCCAAGAGAGATTTTGCAGCGATGCTTCAAGCGCTGTGTGAACGGCTTCGGGGTAGTCTCCGCCTCCGCTTGCTCTTTGGTTTGAAACGAATTCCTGAGTCTTTGCGATGTCATCGGTGAAGTCGTCGTGGCGCGTGAGGTAGGAATCGCCTACGTCGCGGTAGAAGAGAGCTGCTGTGCGTAAATCGACATTGCTTTCCGAACTCGCATGATCGATAATGTAATTGAGGTCGGATTTGAGGAATCGGATTTCGTCGCTCATTGAACCTGTGGCGTCAACGATGAATGCGATATCTGCCGTCGTTTTTGCGGGTTGCGCATCTTTGTCTACAACGGTATTGATGTTGAGTTTGCGATCTCCTCTGGAAGATGTCTTGAGTTGTCCGTTGACTACAACTCCGTCAACAATTAACCAGAAGTCTCTTTTTTGATATTGATGCTTGTTGAATAAATTAATCCAGCAATAAGCGTAACCTGCATTATCTGTTTTGGTCGTGAATTCTACTTGCCTGCCGTTGAGGAGTGTCACAGGAATGTTCGCGATGCCAACGTCATTTCCGTCCACGACTTTTACCGCCACGAGTTGCTGGGGGTAGAATTTCCAGTAGCTCATCTTTCCATTGTAATCATTGTCGTTGATGATGTTGGTCCAGAATTTCCAATGCTCCAGATCGTTCCATTCGCCCGCAGTGAGGAGTCCTGATACTTGTTCATCCGAACGCCTTGCTCTTCTTTTTCGCCTTGAAACGGGTTCGTCATCGTCCAAAGAACTGCTTTCGTCGCTATCGGAAGCGAGGTATACAGTTTTTGATGAAGCTGGGCGCTCAGAACTTCTTCTAGGAGACGCTTTGGCTACGACTGTTGATTTCTTGGCGTACGTTTTTGAAGCGCCGGTGGCGAGCATGGAAGAAGAACCTCCGAGCAGTCCTGCCAAACCGTCGCTAACTCCTGCTGAACCTGCGGCACCTTCGGAAAATCCCGCAGAAGATTTTCCGCGCCTTCCTCCGAGAACTGTTTTCCCGGTTGTATGTAGGCCACTTACGCTTTTCATGACTTTGTCTATGTCCTTTGTGAATTTGACATCCGCCGTTGAAAAAGAAGGTGACGGCTTTGACGATGCTGCCAAATATTTTACCGCTCCTCTATTGTCTGGTGCTTTGGGCGATCCTTTGTGTTTGTATTCGGGTGTTGTAGATGGAGAAACGGTCATTACCGTTTCGATTCGTGTTTCGTCGTCTCCTGTTGTTTTGGTGGTTTCTTTGTTTGTATTATCGCTGCAATTGATAAACATAAAAGCGCATGCGATTACTGCTGTTAAAAAGATTTTGTTTTTCATGATATACTCCTTTTTTTTATTAAACTAGCACATTCCATATTGTTAAAACCAACGGTCAAAAGCCTAATATGGATAAATGTTTTTTACGAATGAAAAGAAACGATGTTATATTTCAAGTATGTCTAGATTGTGTCATATTTTGCACTGTGCTTCTGTCACATTTTTGTGCTGTATTTCTTTGTTTACAAATAACGGTGCTTATGCGGCGGGGCTTAATGGTGTGTTTGATGCAGGGTGGACAACGGCGTACCAGTCGCAGGATTCCTTGACTCGCATGCACCAGCGTTTGCAATCACTCGGAATGGAATATATCGTGTTGCAATATGCTGCTGTTGAAGCGACGCATTTGTATTACCCATCGCAACTTGATTTTTTGCAGAATACGCAGTACAAGAACAATCAGCTTTTCCCGAAGAGTATTGAGGCTGCGAAAATTGTGGGAACAAAAATTTGGCTCGGTCTTTATTACGATGGTGATGATTGGTTTACTCCACCGACGATTACACAACTTGATACTTTGTCTGCGAGAAATGTTCGCGTTTTAAATGAACTTTATGATTTCTATGGCCGCGAAAAAGTGATTGAGGGCGTGTATATTCCGCAAGAAATTGCGCGTTATTATTGGGATGGACTCCGCGAAGATGCGACTACAGAATCGCTGGGGACTCATTTTTTGAAACCAATTGTGGATGCTGCGAAGGCGATTGGTTGGAAGGTTATGACGGCTCCATTCTACAATCAGAATTTGGAATCTCCCGAAAAATTGCAATTGTTTTTCGAGAAACTTTTTGCTGCGGGTTTCAAGCCTGATGTGATTGCTGTTCAAGATGGTATTGGGGCAAGTGATGCAGGGAAGGCTCATGCAGATATTGCGACAGTCGGAAAATACGAACGTGTGGTGGCCCAAGCTTGCGTAAAATATGGGATTGAATTCTGGGTCGATGCGGAATTGTTCCGCACGGATGATTCTAAAGCGCTGGCGGATCGTGCGCAAATTTCAGCGCAACTTGATACGGCGCGGTCGGCGGGTGCTGTGAATGTCATCGGTTATGATTTGGCAGTTCTTGGGAATGCTGGGCTAGATTCGCTAGAAAAGTGGAAATCGCAGACTGTCGGACTCAAAACGCCGCGCAAACCCAACAAGAATCCACGAAAACAGCCGAAGTTTTACAAGCTGAATGGCGCAAGAGTCTATCTTGACCGCTGATAAAATTTTATAATTCAAGAAAAAAGGAGAGCCTATGCGCAAAAATCTCGGAGTGAAAACCTATCTGTACCCGCAGCCGACTTTGGTCATCGCCACTTATAATGAAGATGGCTCGACGAACGCCATGGTGGCGGCCTGGGGGTCTATCAGCGACAATAACCAGATTGCGATTTATGTGGCCAAGACTCACAAGACCATGCCGAACATTCTTGCTCGCAAGGCTTTTACCGTGAGCATGGCGACTGCTGATCACATCAAGGCTATCGACTATTTGGGCATTACCAGTGGTAATCGCGTGGCGGATAAGTTTGCAAAGGCGGGCTTTACATCCGTCAAGAGCGAAAATGTCGATGCCCCGCTCGTTGCTGAATTGCCTCTCACGCTTGAATGCAAGCTCGTGAGCTACGACGAAGAATCCGAACTCCTGCTCGGCGAAATTGTGAACGTCACTGCCGACGAATCCGTGCTTGATCAAGACGGAAAACTCTCCGTCGAAAAGCTCGCCCCGGTTTGCTACGATTCCGCAGGTCACGGCTACTATGTGATGGAACGCCGCGTTGGGAACGCCTTCAGCGACGGAAAGAGCATTTAGGAGTTGCTTGCGTTAAAGCCTGCTTCTATCAAGTTTGCCATCTTGGTGATGTCTGCTTCATGCATCAGATGGTAATTAGATAGAATCCGTTCAAGTGGATATTGGGCAAGAATCGCGGAAAACGACTTGCCCGTTTTCCATTGGCAATAGGCGAGGACTGTTCCGCTCCAGTATTCTGCTTCGGGGTAGAATGGTTCGCTAATGGCTTGCTTAATTATATCGTCTGTTAAAATTTTCGGGAAAGCTATAAGTGCTAGCTCATATCCTGATTTGCCGCACAAAAAATCAGGATTTCCCATTTCGATTTGCTTGGATACATCAGATGCAAGAAATGTATTTTGAACATCCTGCGGCAATAAATTTAGATTGCGGAGCGATATCTGAAAAAAGAATCCCAAATTTTTTTGGACTGATTCCAGATATATTTCATCATAGGGATAAGCCATTCAAAAGCTCCGGGTTTCGTACTAGGTCGATCAAATAAATAGATTCGCTCGGTTTTAGATTGCGCAAGCTTTCGCGATAAGCTTTACGTGCGGTTGTATCGCGCTCTTTATATTGCATGTAGTATTTTTCTTTCTCTGCTTTTTCTGCTTTGATGAATTTCAATCGTGAAAAAGCTTTTGGTGATTTCAAGACAATCTGTAATCCGAGACTCCCTAATTTCATTGAACTAGCGAGGCTTTGTATCGGGATAATGTTCTCTAGAAAATCGCTGGCAAAAGAGAAATAAGAATCATTGGCTCTGTAGCCGTAAATGACATCGTATGATTGGTAATCTAATTTGAAATGTTCTGTCAAAAATTGCAGATTTTGATGCCCGATAGGTGACTTGGGTGCAAAAATCCTGTTTTGCATCAGAATGGTTAGCCAATGCAATAAGCTGAAATTATCTTGTGATAGATCTAAAATATTAAGGTCTTGACTGTCGAGTTCGTATTGGTTGGCAAATCCGTCTGTATTTTTTTGACAAGCCCATTCTTTTGCCAAATCAATAGATTCCGTGCAATAAAATCCCAGCCCGTAATCATTACGGGGGTTCCCCGCACCGAAAGTGGGGGCTGAAATTTGCTTATCGGAACCATGGAATAGAATCATGAAATAGAAGATACATTTTTTGTGTGAACAGAAGGATGGATGGTGCAAAAAAGGTGGCTCGATGGCCACCTTATTCCTTGATAATGATTGAACTCATTAGTACAAGTACCATTCCCATTTGAGGGTGCATTGCTTGTTTTCTTCATCAGTTTGATACCAAACTTCGTAATCTTTAATATATCCGACGCTATGTACTCCGTAGCCATAGCCTGATGAGTAATCATCGTTTATTAAAAGATCGGCGTCTGTAATCCTAGGAAAGACGTAGATTGAGTCTGTATATATAGGAACTGTTGTTGTGAAATCGATGCGTCCTTCCCATTCTCCTGTGTCCTGTTTTTCTAGCAGATTCTCTGTCATTACAGAATCTCTAGTACCGTCATTTTTTCGAAACTGAATCTTGAAAGAAATGCGAGGGTCAGCATCTGCATAGTTTTTCATGCTTAGCGTGTTGTCCCAATCTGGCGTTTCTTGCTTAAAATAGGTCAACGTGAGCTTGAGATTTTTGCTTTTGGTAAGGTATGATTTTTGTGTATTAGAAGATGTCTTTGATGAGCTTGAGTAATAGTAGTTTATGGTGCTGGATGAAGAATATTTTCTTGAAGAACTTGAATATTTGTAGCTAGATGAACTCTTTGCGGAAGAAGAACTTTTTGCTGTGTTGCACTGATAGCCGTAATTGGTGCAGCACCAGGAAGCGGAATTGTAGCTTGTACCGTAATAGCAAGCGTCTTTTTCTCGTTGCTCATTTTCTTGCTGTTCTTTTTCGCTGATGTTATCTTGCACGGAAGATATTGGACTTTCGTCGGCGCAAGCGAATAAAATAAGCGATGCGAAAATAAGTGAATAAAGTTTAATGGACATATAAACTCCTTTAGAATGCGGCTTCGAACTTTAGACGCCAACTGGAACCGTACTCGTATGCTTCGTGGAAACTGCCGTCATGAATACAGAAACTTCCCAAATACCATTGGAATTCAAATGAAAAATGACGGCTTATTTCTAGACCAGCGCCCAACAGAGGAACGAATTCCCATTCGTCGATAGCTGCAGCACCATCTGCAGAATCATCTATCCTCCTCCCGGGTTCTTGAGCTGCAGCTCTATCTCCAGAATCATCTATCCAGCTGTAATGATGTCCGTTTTCAAGGTCAATCCAGTGATAAATAGGTTTGCGAATGTGAAAACTTGTACTGATAAATGGTGAAACAGGTAATGGACCTAAAGGAATGCCGAAGCGGAAGCTCAAGGGAATTTCTGCCATTAGAGTGCTGAATTTTATACTCAAATTTTCCCCGTTATATTCAGCTAAACGATAAATTGCATTGAATCCGAGGTTGAATGAAACAACCTTATTGAAATAGGTTCTAAAAAGGAAACCAAGGTCTATGCCGAAATCATAATCTTTCGGTGCTCCATGAAACCAAATGCCATAGAAATCTTTGCTTTCTGGAAATTCAAAAGCGAGAGAAAACCCAATGTAAGAGCTTTCGTCTTTACTTGTTTTTTCTCTCTTGAACGAACTGCTGGGATCGACTTCGTGGAAAACTCTTTTGTCTTGATTTTGCTCGCTGAACGCTGTTTCTGATGTTTCTTTGTCGCTGCTTTCTTGCAAATCAGAAGTTTGTGCGGAGTCCGTCATTTTTTCTTCGATTGTAGCAACAGTTTCTTGCTCTTTTTCCTTGGATGCAATCTCTGCTTTTTGAATGTCCAAGGCGACCATTTCTTTGTTGGCGAAAATGACGGTGAACGCTTGTACCGAATCTCCGGTTGTTTGGTCCTGAATTTGCTTAGCTAGCAATTTTGCATTTTCGATACGCTGGACTTTGCTTTCGAATTCTGCGACACTGTCGGTCTTGGCTTGTTCTGCAAGTTGTTTCTTGTTGATGGCGTAATCGATGCACTTACAGGATTGTTCGATTTTCTTGCAGAATTTGTCCTTGAATTTGGGCTTTTTCGCTTTCAGCATCTTGTCCGTGACGGGGCAATCTCCGCAAAAACCGGTGCACTCTTCTGTCATTGGCGGCAAAGGCTCGATGCGGGACATTTCAGGTTGAGTGTTGTTGAACTTGGTCTCGTAAAGGGATTGTTTTGTTTCATTAGAAACGGGCGATGGACCTTGTTTGATTTCTTTGAAAATACCGTTTTCAAAAGCAATGTTGCGAGCGCAGACTGTTTCATCGCATGTTTGCAGCAATTCGTCAGAAAGCTTGTTTATGCTTTCTGCAAATGCTGCGTCTTTGCTTGCTTGGGCTGCGTTGATGCTATCGAGGAGTGCTGCACATTGGCAATGTGCTTTGACTTTTTTGCAGGTCTGGTCTTTTTTGTTTTGGCAGGGGGTGCAAAGTTCGATGCACATATTTTGTGCAAAAAGCGAAACCGTTAATAAAAGAACTAACGCGAAAATCGCTTGAAAGATTTTTCTCATTTTAACTCCTTGATGGCGAGGCTGCTATACAGAATTCAAGGTGCTCAAAGCTCAAGAATTTGGTTGCAAAAACTCGCTATGTAGCGTAAAAATAAGAAAATGTTTACATTTGTTCAAGGTGCTTGCGAAAAAAGCTTTTCCACCCAGTCTACGTCTGCCGTTACGGTAAGCGTCTGTAATCCGCAGGCAGCTGCGGCGGCAGTGTTGATGGGACTATCGTCAAGGAATATTGTTTCGGCGGGGGAGGCTCCGAGTTTGCGAATGGCTGTCTTGAAAATTTCGGGGTCGGGCTTTTGCAAATGGAGCTCCTGGCTCAAAAAAATCTTGTCGAAGAAGTCTTCGAGCTTGTTGCCGTTTGCGTTGAACCAGTTTTGGCAACTGCATTCCCAATGCAGTTCGTTTGTATTGCTCAAAAGCGAAACGCTTGCAACACCTTCTATTTTGCGTAAGCGACGGAGTGCTTGCAGTTTGCGGTCTGCGACTCCCAGGCAAATGGAATTCCAGGCGTCTTCGATATCGCATGGCGTTGTCGGGCTTGCGGCGCATCTTGTGTTAGAACTTGCGGCGCACTTGTTTGCGATTTGCTGGCAGAACTCTGCGGTCGTCACGTATCCGAGCTGGTAATCTTCCATCAGCTTGTAAACAGAACCGCCCGGCTCAAGTTCGGCGGGCGGTAGACCGTGTGCGACAAAGCATTCGTAAGCGTTTTTCATGCGGATGTCCAAAAGGACTCCGCCTAAATCAAAAATGTAGTTCTTGAGCATGTCGCAAAAATAGAAAACAATACTTGTTTTCTGTTATGCGTTTGTTGCGACTTCCGGAACGTCTTCTTTCTTTGCCTTCAGCTGTAAATAGAATTCGCTGAACGCAGCTGTCACGTATGGGCCAACCCATAAGAATGCGATTCCGCAAGTGATGATTCCCAGGAGAACCCAGGGGATGAATCTCAGGTAGAGTACGAACAGTTCCATGCGGTGGCCGTACATCATTTCGCTACTCTTGCGCAAGAGCTGGCGGCTTGAATATTCAGGATGGTCTAAAAGGATGAAGTAAACCATGGAGTAAGAAAAAGCCTTCATGATGCCTGGGACAATCAAAAGCAAAGACCACAGGAAAACGAATAAGCACATCAAAAGCTGGGTGCAAACGAGGTTGAAATAAAAACCCCATCCGTTTGTAAAACCGACAACCAATCGCTTGAATGAAAGTTCCTTGTTACGTGTAAGGTCCAGGAAGTAGGCATAAATGCCAATGTCTAGACCGAGTGCGAACGGGGCCTCTAAAATTTTCCAGATGCATTCGCCCATGGAATCTTCTTCGAAGAAAGCCGAGGGAATGTCGATCACTATAGAAATGAGTATGAACACGAGGAGAGCGGCGATAGCCTTGCTCCATTTGCCGCCGAGTTTTTCCCATGCGGTCTGTTTGATTTTTGCGGTATCTAATGCGTCCATGTTTTCTCCTTTTTTGCATTAATATAGTTTATTTTTCCTTAAATTCCAGCTGCGATAGCGTGGCGGCGACGGTTGAAACGCCCCCAATGAAGGCGGCGATGAACGATCCGCAGATGAGGTAAAGCGGTAGCGAATAAACGGCCCCGTTTGCAAATGCCACAAACTTTAGTTTATGTGTTTCCTTGCGGCTGTTCTTTGGCGATAAACGCCAGCGCTCGTAAGTGTAGTCCATGAATCCATAGCCAAAGTAATACGCGTTGATGATGAAAATCAGGACAAGCGATGCGATGCTTCCTGCGACGGGGATAAAGTTCAGCAAAAGGCAAAGAGCGGTCAAGACGAGCTGTTTTGCCGTGTTGCGGATGGCGATCACGACAGCGCGCCAGACATCCTTGAGTGTTTGCTTCATGTCAAACGGGAATTCTTTTCCGGTGAGGATGGTTTCTGTCTTTTCGGAAAGGAACGTGTAAATGGGCGACATGAGAATGTTGACAATCGTGCCGCCGATGAAAATGAATAGTGCAAAGAAAACGATGGGGAGGATGATCTTGATGGCGACCATGCCGGCGTGAATCCAGCCGTTCATGTTTTCGGTGCTGCGCTCGATGATGCCGTTGATCCAGTCGCCTACGCCAACGCCCGAGAAGATGAATGCGACCACGACGATGATGTTCAAGATGGCGGGGATAAGCAAATATCTGGTGAGCTTGTTGGCTCGGATGAGGCGGATTGCCTTGACGTAGGCGGTGAAACCAGTCTTGAGTTGTTTTGCGCGAGGTATTGCCATTTGTAGTTTCGAGGTTTGATGAAATTTTTTCGAGTCGGAAAGGGGCATCCTGCGAAGGAGGTTCCATACGGTTCCTTTTTAGGATTTACATGCTAAAAAACATTGCTTGGATCTAAAGTATGTAAAATTTCAAGGATAGAGTAGTCTGTTATAAGTTTTTTACGTGTTAAAAGGGGGTGTGTTTCAAGCCAAACCCCAAAGTGTCAAAAATATGACACTTTCTTTTGCTATATTCAACAGACCCCCAAGAGGGGTGCCTGGCTGCGGTTGCGGCCGGGCTTGTGTCACCGAGGGCCGTGCGGGCTGTGCTATCCAATCAAGGGTGTATGGCTCGGTGGACCCCAAATCCGGAAACGGAATCTACAAGTAGGAATCTCAAATGGATTTTTCTGCGATTATTGCCGAAGAGCTGAATCTTGAAGTGTGGCGCGTTAGTAAGGCGCTCGAACTTATGGACCAGGGGGGCACGATCCCCTTTATCGCCCGTTACCGCAAGGACCAGACGGGAACTTTGAACGAAATTGAACTCCGCGACATCAGCCACCGTCGCGATTACCTCCAGGAACTTGTGGACCGCAAGGAAACGATCCTCAAGAGCATCGAGGAACAGGGCAAGCTCACGCCGGAACTCAAGGCTCAGATCGAAGCTTGCAAGGACAAGACTCTTCTCGAAGATATTTACGCTCCGTTCAAGCCGAAGAAGCGTACTCGCGCAACGATTGCAAAGGAACTTGGTCTGGAACCGCTCGCCCGCCTGATGTGGGCTCAGGAAAATACCGGAAACACGGCAGAAGAAATTGCACGCATTTATTTGTCCGAAGAAAAGGGCCTTGCCGACCCGCGTGCAGCTCTCAAGGGTGCTGCCGACATTCTCGCCGAAGAAGTTGCAGACAACGCCGAATACCGCCAGTACCTCCGCAACAAGGTCGAAAAGACTGGCGTCATGGTTTCCAAGGTCAAAAAGGATTTCGAAAAGCAAGAAACCAAGTTCAAGGACTACTACGACTTTAGCGAATCGGTCTCCAAGATCCCGAGCCACCGTATGCTCGCTCTCCGCCGTGGCGAAAAGGAAAAGGTGCTTCGCCTCTCCATCGAAGTCCCGAACGAAGAAATGATCGGTTACCTCCAGAATCAGGTCATCAAGCACGACTCTGTCTGGAAGCCGTATCTCGAAGATATGTGCAAGGACGCTTGGGAACGCTTGCTCCAGCCGAGCATGGAAAGCGAAGTGCGCCTCCTCCTCAAGGACGCCGCCGAAGAAGAAGCTTTCAAGGTGTTCTCCAAGAACCTCCAGGACGTTTTGCTCGCCGCTCCGGCAGGCCACAAGGCTGTGCTCGCCCTTGACCCGGGTTTCCGTACGGGTTGCAAGGTCGCTGTGCTCGACAAGAACGGCAAGTTCATGGATCACGGCATCATCAAACCGCATGAACCGTGGAACGACAAGGCCGGTGCCGCAGTTTATCTGATGAGCCTCATCGACAAGTATCAGATTGACCTCATCGCTATCGGTAACGGTACGGCTAGCCGCGAAACGGACGCTTTCTGTGGCGAAATGGCTCTCAAGTTCAAGGGCAAGGTTCCGCCGCGCGTTATCGTCTCCGAAGCTGGTGCATCTGTCTATAGCGCAAGCATGATCGCTATCGCTGAATTCCCGAAGGAAGACGTGACGACCCGTGGTGCTATTTCCATTGGCCGCCGCTTGCAGGACCCGCTCGCTGAACTTGTGAAGGTCGATCCGCAGTCTATTGGCGTGGGTCAGTACCAGCACGACGTGAACCAGCGCGAACTCAAGAAGCGTTTGGACGAAGTCGTGGAAAGCTGCGTGAACATGGTCGGTGTCGACGTGAACAGCGCTTCTGCTCCGCTCCTCTCTCACGTGGCAGGCCTCAGCAACACGCTTTCTGAAGCCATTGTGAAGTACCGCGAAGAAAACGGCGCTTATGCAAGCCGTGAAGATTTGAAGAAGGTCAAGGGCTTTGGTCCGAAGGCTTTCGAACAGGCCGCAGGCTTTATGCGTATCCCGGGTGCTGAAAATCCGCTCGACGATTCCGCCGTGCATCCTGAAAACTACGCCCTCGTCGAAAAGATGGCTGAAAAGGTCGGTGTTCCGGTCAAGGAAATGGTCGGCAATGCAGACGCTGTGAAGGGCATCAAGCTCGACGAATTCCTCTCCGACGAAGTCGGTCGTGCTACTTTGGAAGATATCCTCAAGGAACTCCAGAAGCCGAGCCGCGACCCGCGTAAGGAATTCCGTTATGCTA
>Ga0310695_10002829_pt1 | contig 35440 bp, 25 predicted proteins | sample RumenRJG_04DNA_FD_203882 | JGI IMG/M metagenome (GOLD analysis project Ga0310695, IMG submission 203882) | Bovine rumen microbial communities from Lethbridge, Alberta, Canada - RJG_04 (v2) (version 2) | ecosystem: Host-associated > Mammals > Digestive system > Stomach > Rumen | place: Canada... | reverse complement strand
GCCCGAATCCATATTGCTGCTCTCAGAGCGCCCTCATGGACGCTTGAATTGTTGTACCCTTTTGCTCCCAGCACCAATCCATAGCTTTCCTGCATTTTGGGGGTTGACATTTAATAGTTAATCTTTCATGTCCATGTAGGTTGAAGGCTGCATTCCGTCAAAAGGAAGAATGCAGCCCCGTTTTGCGCGTTGTCATGCCGCGCGGCATGGCGCGGCGTATTTTCGGCTGTCGCGCGATAGTATGCTTACTTTGCGCGGCCGATATACTCGCCGGTGCGGGTGTCGATCTGGATCTTGTCGCCCTCGTTGATGAACAGCGGGACCTTGATCTCCGCGCCGGTCTCCAGCGTGGCGGGCTTGGTGACGTTGGTGGCGGTGTCGCCCTTCGCGCCGGGGTCGGACTTCGTGACGACCAGATCGACGAAGTTCGGCGGCTCGATGCCGAAGACGTTGCCCTTGTAGGACAGCACCTTGCACATGGTGTTCTCCTTGATGAAGCGGAACGCGTCGCCGAGCATGTCGCGGTTCAGCGGTACCATGTCGTAGGTCTCCTGGTCCATGAAGTAGTACAGGTCGCCGTCGTTGTAGCTGTACTCCATGTCCTTGCGCTCGATGACGGCCTCGTCAAACTTGGCGGTGGGGTTGAAGGACGTCTCGGTGACGGCGCCGGTCATCACGTTCTTCATCTTCGTGCGCACGAAGGCCGCGCCCTTGCCGGGCTTGACGTGCTGGAACTCGACGACCTGATAGACCTTGCCTTCCATCTCGAAAGTCTTGCCGTTGCGGAAATCGCCGGCGGTGATCGTTGCCATAGTATTTTCCTCCCTATTTACTACGAGGAAATCATGGGGCGACTTCCTCAAAAATCACGGTCCTTTAACCTTTCGTATTTTATCGTATCCGCGGCGCTATTGCAAGACCTTTTCGGCGCAAAATGCCAAAAAAGACGGATTATTTTCGCTGATCCCGCGGGCTCATGCGCTTGAACGGCTCCTGCAGGGCGTGCAGCACGCGGTTCCACGCGCCGCAGGGCCCGCCCTTCGGCTCCACCATCAGCATGAGAACGAGCGCGCGCTTCGCGCCCAGCGCGTCGGTGAGCAGCTTGTCGCCCAGCACCGCGCACTCCGCCGGCGAGGCGTTATGCTTGCGCATCGCCGAAACAAAGCCGCGCGTCGAGGGCTTGCCCGCGTGGCCCACGCAGCCGACGCCGAGCTCGCTGCAAAAGCGCTCCACCCGCTTGGAGCTGCGGTTGTTGGAGATGATATCCAGCGTCACGCCGCCCGCGCGCAGGGCCTCCACCCACGCGCGCAGCCGATCGTCCGGCTCCGGCTGGCGCTTCGGCGCGAGGGTATAGTCGAGGTCGCTGAGCAGCAGGCGCACGCCGCGCCCGCGCAGGAATTCCGGCGTGATCGCGGAATAGTCGTTGAAAACGTAATCGGGGATGAGGGAGAGGGACATGGGAGGCCTCCTGTTGTTTTCTTTCGTCGCGATGAAAGGGTACGCACCCGACACCGCCTTTTCTCTTTCGTCTTGCCGAAGGTACGAACTGACACCGGTTCTTTCCTTTTGTCTTGCCAAAAGGAAAGAACCGTTTTCAGACTTCCAAAGAAAGGAAAAGCGCTTGGATGGTGTTTTGCGACATTTCCGCAGACCTGTTCGGCGCAGCGGGTCGATACCGCGTCCCTCGCGTTCCGCTGCCGCTGCGTTGCGCGGAATCGGGGCGACTTCCCCGTTCGGGGACGAGCCTCTGGGGGATGAATGTTAGGCGCGCCATCGAACGACGCAGCTCACTTCGTCGCTATCCCAAGGCAGCGCCAGCGGAGAGAGACACGCACGGTATCGGCACGGCGAGCGCCGACGGGGTCGCACAACGCCTCTTACATCGGCCCCTTTGGGTTCCAAGGGCCGCGGCCCTTGGCGGCGCTTTGGTGACTTTGCCGCCGTGGGCAAAGTCACTCCGCCCGCAGGCGGAAACTCCCGCCTCAAAAAGAAAAGACGCCGTGGGCGTCTTTTCCTTTTGCATCAATAATAACGCTTGTTGCGGTTCTTGCGGGCGGCCTCGCTCTTCTTGCGGCGCTTGACGCTGGGGCTCTCATACGCCTCACGGCGACGAACCTCCGCCACGATGCCTGCCTTCGCGCAGCTCCTCTTGAAACGCTTGAGAGCGCTGTCCAGAGACTCGCCTTCCTTGACATGCACTTCGGACATCTATATTTCCCTCCCTCCGATGCGCCCGGCTCGATCCAGGGCGCTCAGTAGAGCCATGAAAATGACTTGCCTTAACTGGCGTGGGTATTATATGAGAAATCGGGGGGCTTGTCAACAAATTTTTTCGATTTTTCACAAAAACCGCACAATCGCGCCGATATGCGGCGGAAATGGCGCCGTCATCAGACTTGGCGTGCGATTTTTTCGTCCGGCAAGGGTCGGGCGCGAAGACATACTCGGTGTATTTCGAGCGCTCGGCAACGCCGTCCGGGCGGGAAAAGCGCCGTCAAGCGGGCTTGACGATCAGGTTCACCAGCTTGTTCTTTACCAGAATCGTCTTGACGATCTGCATGCCCTCGAGCGCCTTGGCGACGCGCTCGTTGGCCTGCGCCGCGGCGACCACGGTCGCTTCGTCGCTGTCCGTCGGGACGGTGATCGTGCCGCGAAGCTTGCCCTGCACCTGCACCGCCATCTCCACCGAGGAGGCGGCGGTCTTGCTCTCGTCGTACTGCGGCCACGGGTTCTGCATGGCCATCTTCCCCGTCTCCTTCGCAAAGCCCGCGAGCTCCCAAAGCTCCTCGACCATATGCGGCGCAAAGGGCGAGAGCATCAGCAGCAGCGCGCGGAAGTCGCCGCGGGAAAGGCCGTTCGCGTAGAACTCGTTCACCATGGCCATGAGCGCCGCGATGGCGGTGTTCATCTTCAGCTCGTCGATGTCGCTCGTGACCTTTTTGATGGTCTTATGCACGGCGGCGGCGTTCTTTTCGGAGATCGCGTCCTCGTCGCTCACCATGTCCAGCAGGTTCCAGCAGCGGTCGAGGAAGCGCTTGCTGCCCTTCACCGCCTCGTCCGACCAGGTCGCGGTCTTCTCGAAGTCGCCGATGAACATGATATAGAGGCGCATCGTGTCCGCGCCGTAGGCCTTGACCACGTCGTCCGGATTCACGACGTTGCCGAGCGACTTCGACATCTTCACCGCCGGACGCAGCGCCTGATTGCCGTACTTCTCGATGAGCGCTTCCTTCTCCGCCTCGGTCTTGGCAAAGCCCACATAGTGCGGGTTCTGGCCCAGGATCATGCCGTGGCTGGTGCGCTTGGCGTAAGGCTCCGGCGTGTGCACCACGCCGATGTCATAGAGGAACTTGTGCCAGAAGCGGGAATACAGCAGATGCAGCGTCGTATGCTCCATGCCGCCGTTGTACCAGTCGACCGGCCCCCAGTATTCCTCCGCGTCCTTCGAAACCGCGGCGGAGTCGTTGTGCGGGTCCATGTAGCGCAGATAGTACCAGCTCGACCCCGCCCACTGGGGCATAGTGTCGGTCTCGCGCTTCGCGCTCTTGCCGCACTTCGGGCAGGCGCAGTTCACCCAGTCGGTCATCTTGGAGATCGGGCTCTCGCCGTCGTCGGTCGGCTCGTAGCTGTCCACCTGCGGCAGCACCAGCGGCAGCTCCTCCTCCGGCACGGGCACCCAGCCGCAGTCCGGACAGTTCACGAGCGGGATCGGCTCGCCCCAGTAGCGCTGGCGGGAGAACACCCAGTCGCGCAGCTTGAAGTTGGTCTTCTCCCTGCCCCAGCCCTGCTCGACGGCGTACTGCTTCATATACGGGATGGCGTCCTTGACGGTCATGCCGTCGAGGATGCCGGAGTTCACCATGATGCCCGTGTCGTCCTTGAGCGTGAAGGCTTCCTTTGTAACGTCTCCGCCCTTTACAACCTCGATAATGGGCAGGCTGAAGGCGGTGGCGAAGTCCCAGTCGCGCTGGTCGTGGCCCGGCACGCCCATGACGATGCCGGTGCCGTAGCCCATGAGCACGTAGTCGGAGACGAACATCGGCACGCTCCTGCCGGTGGCGGGGTTTACGACCTCGATCCCGTCGAGCTTCACGCCGGTCTTTTCCTTATTGAGCTCGCCGCGCTCGAAGTCGGACTTCTTGGACGCCGCGAGCTGATACGCCGCGACCTCGTCCCAGTTGCGAATCTGTCCCTGCCATTTTTTGAGCAGCGGATGCTCCGGCGAGATGACCGTGTAGGTCACGCCGTAGAGCGTGTCCACGCGGGTGGTGTATACCGTGATATCGTCGCCGGTGTTGGTCTTGAAGGTGACCTCGGTGCCGGTGGAGCGGCCGATCCAGTTGCGCTGCTGGGTCTTGACGCGCTCGATGAAATCCACCTTGTCCAGATCGTCGACCAGACGGTCGGCGTACTTCGTGATGGCGAGCATCCACTGGCTCTTTTCCTTGCGGATGACCTCGCTGCCGCAGCGCTCGCACACGCCCTCGACCACCTCTTCGTTCGCGAGCACGCACTTGCAGGACGTGCACCAGTTCACGGGCATGGTCGCCTTATAGGCGAGGCCGTGCTTGTAGAGCTGGAGGAAGATCCACTGCGTCCATTTATAATATTTGGGGTCGGTGGTGTCCACCACGCGGTCCCAGTCGAAGCCGTAGCCGAGCATCTTGAGCTGACGGGTGAAGTTCTCGATGTTCTGCTTCGTGACGATGGCGGGATGGATGTGGTTTTTGATGGCGAAGTTCTCCGTCGGCAGGCCGAAGGCGTCGAAGCCGATCGGGAACAGCACGTTGTAGCCCTCCATGCGCTTTTTGCGCGTCACGACGTCCATGGCCGTGAACGGGCGCGGGTGGCCGACGTGCAGCCCCGCGGCGGAGGGGTACGGGAACTCGATGAGGCCGTAGAACTTCTTCTTGTCCTTCTCCCCCGTCACGGCGGCGTAGGGCTTCGTTTTCTCCCAGTTTTCCTGCCATTTCTTCTCTATGGCGGCAAAATCGTATTTCATGACTTGATGGTCTCTCCTTTATCGGCTTACTCTTCCGCGGTCAGCACGCCGCTGAGGTCGACTTCCCTGCCGTCGGCCCAGACGTGCTCGAGCGAGTAGAACTCGCGCGCCTCGGCGTTGAACACGTGCACAGCGAGGCAGCCGTAGTCCAGCAGCACCCACGTGCCGCCGCGGTAGCCCTCGCGGTGGAGCGGCTCCTCGCCCGCGGCGGTGAGCTGCTTCTCCACCTCGTCGCACAGCGCGTTGATCTGCGTGTTCGAGCCGCCCGTGCAGATGACGAAATAGTCCGCGAGCGTCGTGATCTTGTCGATCTCCAGCACCTTGATGTCCTTGCCCTTCTTGGCGTCGAGCGCCTTGGCGGCGAGGATCGCCATTTCCTTCGGTTTCAGCATAGTCCGCATCCTTTCTTATTGCTCGCCGCCGGTTTCCCCGGTCGGCGTCGTGTCCGGTACGTTCGTCTCCGGCGGGAACAGGGAATCCGCCAGCTGCTCCGTCTCCACGGGCGGCTCGGCCGGCTGCGCGGCCGCGCTGTCGGGAGGCGTCTGCTCCGTCTCCGAAGCGGGCTCGGCGCTCTGCCCCGTCTCGCCGGCGGTCTCCTCCGCCGGCGTTTCCTCCGTCGGCTCCGGCGTCTGCGTTTCCTCCGTCGGCTCCGGCGTCTGCGGCGGCTGCTCCTTCACCGGCGGCATCGCCGCGCGGCTGTCCGCCACATAGCCCGTGGAGGACGAGATGCTGCCGTCGGAGTTGATGGACATGATGTCCAGATTCGCCATGGTCACCCGGGAGAGGTAGGGGTTGAAGCTCTCGTTCACCAGACGGATGATCTGGTCGGCGTAGAGCGTCACATAGGACTGCATCTGGTGGATCGAGCGGCTCCACGCGCTGGCGTAGTAGTTGCCGGGGATGGTGCAGGTCATGAACCCGTCCTCCCCCAGATCCATCGCCTGACGCGCGAACCAGAGCATCTCGCCGAGCGTCAGATCGCTCTCCACGTCCTTCTGGAAGATCTCCACATAGCCCGTGATCTTCGTCCAGTTGCGGATGGAGAGGCATTTTTTGAACATGGCCTTCAGGAACGCCTGCTGCGTCTGGACACGGCCCGTGTCGTCGTAGCCGCTGATGCGGCCGTCCGCGCCGCGGTCGCTCTTGCGGAAGCGCACGAGGCCCATCGCCTGCTCGCCCGTGAGCGTCTGCACGCCGGGATCGAGGTCGATGTTGAGGTTCTGCGCCGGATCGTGGTAGTGCATGGCGATCGGCACGTCCACCTCCACGCCGCCGACGAGGTCGACGACCTCGATGAAGGCGTTGAGGTCGATCTTCACGTAGTAGTCCGGCGCGAAGCCCACGAGCTTCGCAATGTGCCGCCGCAGGCCGTTCATGCCGCTCATGGCGTAGACGGAGTTGATCTTCTTGATGTCCCAGCTGACGTTCACCATCGTGTCGCGCGGGATACTCATGAGATTGAGCTTCTGGTCGTGGACGTTGTAGGTCACCACCATCAGCGTGTCGGTGCTGCCGCTGCTCGCGTCCGTGCCGATGAGCAGGAACGTGTACCAGCCGTCCTTGCGGTCGCCGGAGACGATGGGCCGCACGGTGTTGCTGTCGTCGATGAACTCCTCGACAGGCTCGCCGTCCGGCGAGGAGACGCCCGCCGTGACCGCGCCGCCGTTTTCGCCGAAGTACATCACGCCGTCCGACACGTCCGGCGCGTGGACGGAGCTCACCAGCTTGACGATGCACACGCACGCCACGATCAGCAGCGCCGCGATGGCGATGACGAGCCAGTGCGTCGCATCGCTGAAGAACCCCTTGATCTGGTCCCACGCCTCGTCGCTGTTTTCGAGGTATTTCAGCTCCGCCTCGGCCTGCTTCAGCTTGATCTTGTCGCGAAAATCGCTGTATGCCATCTGTTACTTGCCTTTCAAAAATTCGTATGCCTCGCGGGTGCAGCGGTGCACGGGACTGCCCCGCTCCTCCAGCTCCTCGATGCTCATTTTGAGCCCCAGCTCCAGCCCGCGGTCGAGGTCCTCGTACACCGCGGCGCGCAGCGCGTCCACGCCGTCGAAGTCGCGGTTCGGCTCGATGTAGTCGGCGAGGTAGATGACCTTCTCCAGAAGCGTCATGTCCGCCCGCCCCGTCGTGTGCCAGAGGATCGCGTCGCAGACGTCCCGCGGCGCGCCGAACACCTCGCGCGCGATCGCCGCGCCGGTCTTGGCGTGCAGCAGCTTGAGCGCCACGCGCTCAAGGTCGTCCAGCTCGATGCGGTACTGCTCGCACAGCGCGAGCTGCTCCGAAAGCTCCAGCTTCTTGGTGCAGTCGTGCAGCAGCGCCGCGAAGCGCGCCTTGTCCACGTCCGCGCCGTACTTCTCCGCGAGGCGCATCGCCTCCTCCTCCACGCCCAGCACGTGCCGCACGCGCTTGGCCTTGAGGTACGAGAGCGCGACGGGCCGCAGCTCGTCCAACGTGAGATGCTTCAGATCGAGGTTCGTCCCGTACAGGTGCTCGCGCAGGATGTAGCCGCAGATCTGCGGCGTGAGGTACTTCCCGCCCTCGCCCCGCGGCAGCGCCTCGCGCAGCTGCGTGGACGAGATCTCCACCAGATTCGGCAGCGTCATCGTCACGATGCGGGCGCTCGGGAAGCGCCGCGCCAGGTAGTCCCGCTGCACGGCGAACAGCTCCTCCGTGTCCTTCTCGCTGCGCCCGAAGGCGCAGACGCCCGCGCGCTCGAGGATCTCCTCGGGGTGATACCAGTCCTGAAGCGTGAGGAACATGTCCGTCCCCATCAGCAGCCACAGCTCGTCGTCGGGGCGCTGCTCGTGCAGCGCGCGCACGGTGTCGGCGGTGTAGCTTTTCCCCGCGCGCTCGATCTCCATGCGCGAGACCCTGACGGGGATCTTCGCCTCCAGCGCCGCCTGCTGCGCCATCAGCTGCGTCATGGCCGCGCGGTGCGCCGCGCCGGGGTCGTCGAGCTGCTTGTGCGGCGGGACGCCCGCCGGGATGAGCAGCAGCTCGTCGAGCCGTAAGTACGCCGCCGCGGCGATCGCCGCGTGCAGGTGCCCGAGGTGCGGCGGGTTGAAGCTGCCGCCGTAAATGCCCAGCTTCATGCCTTTTTCTTCGCGCGGACAAGCACGATCTTGTCCTTTTTGTCCTTGCGGTGCGTCTCGCGGTAGAGCACGAACTTCGTGCCGATGACCTGCACCTGCTCGCTGCGCGTGAGGCGGGAAAGCTCGTCGCAGGCCTCGCGCGCGGTCAGCTCGCAGTTCTCGAGCACGCGGCACTTGATGAGCTCCCGCGCCTCGAGCGCGTCGTCCGCCTGCTTCACGAGGTTGTCGCCGATGCCGTCCTTGCCGATGTGCACCACCGGCTCAAGGCCGTTGGCCATGGCGCGCAGCTGCGCCCGTTGTTTACTCGTCAGTTCCATGTCCGGCCTCCGGATGTTCGCTCAAATATTCGGTCAGCTTTTCCTTGAACGCGCGCAGCGCGTTGCCGCGGTGCGAGATCGCCGCCTTTTCCTCGGCGGTCATCTGCGCGAAGGTCTTGCGCGCGTCCGTGATGAAGAAGATGGGATCGTAGCCGAAGCCGCCCGTCCCCATGGGCGCAAAGGCGATCGTCCCGTCGCAGCGGCCGCGGCCGGCGATCCACTCGCCGTTCGGGAACGCGGCGACCACCGCGGTCTCGAAGTGGGCGCGGCGGTCGGTCTTGCCGCGCAGAGAATCCAGCACCAGCGCGCAGCGGTTCGCGTCGCTGAGCCCCTCGCCGCCGTAGCGCGCGGAGTAGACGCCCGGCCCGCCGTTCAGCGCGTCCACGCAGAGCCCCGAGTCGTCCCCGATGGCGGGCAGGCCCGTGGCCTCCATGACGGCCTTGGCCTTGAGCGCGGCGTTCTGCCCGAAGGTCTCGCCGGTCTCCTCCACCTCGACGTGTACGCCGAGCTCCTCCTCGGTGACGATCTCCACGCCGAGGTCCGCGAGGATGGCGGCGAGCTCTTCCTTCTTTTTTGGATTTTGGGTGGCTAATACGAATTTCATGTGGAAACCTCCTAAAAGGGGTCGTTTCTCAAATAAAGTTCTTCAAATACTCCTTCGCGTCGAACGGCTCCAGGTCGTCGATGCCCTCGCCGAGGCCGACGTACTTCACCGGCACGCCCAGCTCCTGCGCGATGGCGACGCAGATGCCGCCCTTCGCCGTGCCGTCCAGCTTCGTGAGGATGATGCCGGTCAGCCCCGCGACCTCCTGGAACACCTTCGCCTGCTGCAGGCCGTTCTGCCCCGTGGTCGCGTCCAGCACCAGCAGCGTCTCCTTCGCGGCGTCCGGCGTCTCGCGGTCGATGATCTTGCGCAGCTTCGCCAGCTCCGCCATCAGATTCGCCTTGTTGTGCAGCCGTCCCGCCGTGTCGCAGAGCACCACGTCCACGCTGCGGGCCTTCGCCGCCGCCAGCGAGTCGAACAGCACCGCGCCGGGGTCGGCGCCCTCCTTCGAGCGCACGATCTCGCAGTCCGCGCGCTTCGCCCAGATCTCCAGCTGGTCCGCCGCCGCCGCGCGGAACGTGTCCGCCGCCGCGAGCAGCACGCGCTTGTGCTCCTTCTTGAACCGGTGGGCGAGCTTGCCGATGCTCGTCGTCTTGCCCACGCCGTTGACGCCGATGACCAGCACCACCGACGGCTTCGTGGAGAGATCCAGCGCCGTGTCGCCCACGTTCAGCTTCTCCTCCAGAATGTCGCGCAGCGCCTGCTTGACGCCCTCGCCGTTCTGGATGCTCCGGTCGTAGACCACGGCGCGCAGCTGCTTCACCGCGTCGGCGGCGACCGCCGCGCCGAGGTCGGCGAGAATGAGGTTCTCCTCCAGCGTGTCGTAGAACTCGTCGTCGATCATCTCCCAGACGATCGTGTCGAACCACGCTTTTTTGATTCTTGAAAAGATTCCCATAAATAGCTCCTTAAAAATCCTTCTTGAGGATTTTTTCGCCATATTTCGCGGTTGCCGCGTCAGCGGCGAGCGAAATGGCATTTTTGGAATCAAAGAATGGTGTTTACACTATTCTTTGATTCCCAGCTCTTTCGCCATGTCGTTCATGTTGATGGTCAGCACCTTGCTGACGCCGCGCTCCTGCATCGTCACGCCGTAGAGGATGTCGGCGGCCTCCATGGTGCCGCGGCGGTGGGTGATAACGATGAACTGCGTCTTGCTCGTGATGCGGCGCATGTAGTTCGCCACGCGGATGACGTTCGGCTCGTCCAGCGCCGCCTCGATCTCGTCCATGACGCAGAACGGCGTCGGATGCACCTTCAGGATCGCGAAGTACAGCGCGATGGCGACGAACGCCTTCTCGCCGCCGGAGAGCAGCGTGATGGTCTTGAGCGCCTTGCCCGGCGGCTGCACCTTGATCTCGATGCCGCAGCCCAGCACGTCCTTCTCGTCCTCCAGCTCCAGCGTGGCGTGTCCGCCGCCGAAGAGCTCCAAAAACGTCTGCTCGAAGCTCTCGCGGATGAGGCCGAACTGCTCGCGGAAGATCTCGGTCATCTCGCCGGTGATGTTTTCGATGACGCCCAGCAGCTCCTCCTTCGCGCGCTCCACGTCGTCGCGCTGGCTCGTGAGGTAGGTGTAGCGGGCGTTGATCTGCTCGAACTGCTCGATGGCGCCCACGTTGACGCTGCCGAGCGCGCCGATCCCGCGCTTGAGCTCGCCGATGCGCTTTTGCGCCTTCGCCGCGCTCTCCAGCTCGATGCGCTGCTCCATGGCGGCGCTGTGGGACAGCTCGTAGTTCTCCCAGAGCTTGTCGAGGATGACCTTCTCCTGCATCGCGCCCTCGCTCTTGCGCTGCTCGAGACGGGACACCGCGTTGCTCGACTGGATCACATGGTCGTTGAGGTCCTTCATGCGCTTGTCGCTGCGGCTGCGCTCGGCCTCGATGGCGAGCTTCGCCTCGGAGAGCTGCGCGAGCGCGTCGCGGAAGCCCTGCGACTGCGTGCGCAGCGCCTCGATCTGCGCTTCGTGCGCCGCGATCTGTCCCTGCGCCGTCTCGATGGCGGCGCGGTAGCGCTCGATGAGCGTGTGGCGGCCCTCTTCGTCGCCGCGCATCTGCTCGCGCAACGCCTCCTGATCGTGCAGCGCCCGCTCGGTGGCCTCCCGCTCGGCGCGGCAGCCCGCCAGCTCGCTCTTTTTCTCGGTGATCTCGTCGCCGAGGGCGTTGGTGCTGCGCTGCAGCTCGCTCTGACCGGAGAGCTTCGCCTCGGCCTCGGCCTTGCAGCGGGCGGCCTCCGCCTCCTGCTCCGCGGCGCGCTTCTCCTGCTCCGCGATGGTGCGGTTCAGCTCCGCGGTGCGGCGGTCGATCGTCTCGCTCTCCGCCTCCATATCCTCCAGCCGGTCGCGCGCCGCGCCCAGCAGGACGTCGTAGTGGTTCTTGTCGCCCGTCAGCTTGAGGACGTTCTCCTCCGCCGTGCGCTCCTGGCTCTGGGCGACCTCCAGCTCGTACTGCGCCTTGGTGAGGTCGCGCTTGGCCTCCTCGGCCTCCCGCTCGGCGGCGGCCACCTGCTCGGTGAGGCTGCTCTTTTTCGCGCTCAGCTCCTTGAGCTCGTTCGCGCGGCTCAAAATGCCGGCGCTGCGGCTCACCGAGCCGCCCGTCATCGAGCCGCCGCGGTTGATGACCTGTCCGTCCAGCGTGACGATGCGGAACCGGTTCTGGTATTTGCGCGCCATGGCGATGCCGCAGTCGAGGTCGTCCGCCACCACGGTGTTGCCGAGCAGGCTCGTGAACACGGCGCGGTACTTCTCGTCAAACTTCACCAGCGACGACGCGACGCCCACGAAGCCGTACTCGCTCTCAAGCCCCTTTTCGCGCAGCTCCGCGCCGCGGATGGCGCTGAGCGGCTGGAACGTGGCGCGGCCGCTGTCCCGCTGCTTCAGAAGGTTGATCGCGGCCTTGGCGTCCTCCTCGCGGTCGACGACGATGTCCTGCATCTTCGCGCCGAGCGCGATCTCGATCGCGACGGCGTATTTTTTGTCCGTGGTCATCAGATTGGCCACCGGCCCGTGCACGCCGCGCAGCGCCCGCCCCTCGGCGGCCTGCATGACGGTGCGCACCGCCTTGCCGAAGCCCTCGTACTCCCGCTCCATATCGCTGAGCAGCTTGATGCGGGAGTTTAGGTTGTTGAGCTCCATGGTGAGGTTGACGCGCTTTTCCGCGGCCTCGGCCTCGCGCCTGACGCGGCCGTCCATCTTCAGGGTGTGGCCCTTGATGATGTTGCGGACGGCGTCCGCGTCCTCCTGCGCCTCCTCGAGCGCGCGGCGGTTCTCCGCCGCGGCCTTCTTCGTCTCGTTGAGCTGGCGCTCCACGTCCTCATGCTCGGCGGTCAGCGCGCTCTTGCGCTCCGCCATCTCGTGCAGGCTCGAGCGCGCCGCCGAGATCGCCGCGCGGCTGTCCGCCGCCGCGGCCAGCGCCAGCGCTTCCCTCGCGTGGGCCTGCTCGGCCTCGTCCGCCGCCTCGCCCGCGCCGCGGGAGAGCTCCTCCGCCCGCCGGAGCAGGCCGTCCAGCGCCTGCTCCAGCGCCGCGGCGCTTTGCTCGAGCGACGCGATGCGCGCCTTCTTCTCCTCGATCTGCCCGGCGATGGACGTGGCGCGGCCCGACTGGTCGCGCAGCTCCTCCTCCACGCGCTCGATGCCCTCGCGGTCATGGGCGATGTCCGTGTTCAGCACCGCGATGGCGGACTCCTGCTCGCCGATCTGCGCGTCGATGCCCGACGCGGCGCCGCGGACGCGCTCCTGCTCCAGATCGTTGGCGCGGATGCGCTCGCCGAACTGCTCCGCCGCGGCGTACAGCTCGTCCAGCGCGGCGTTGGCCTCGTCCAGCTCCTGCTTGGCAAGCGCGTAGTCCGTGTCCAGCTTGATGGCGTTCGTGCGCAGCGCTTCGAGCTGGTCGAGCCAGAGCGAGATCTCCAGCACGCGCAGCTCGTCGCGGAGGATGAGGTACTTCTTCGCCTTCTCCGCCTGCTCGCGCAGGGGATCGACCTGCAGCTCCAGCTCCGCGATCTTGTCGTTCACGCGGGTGAGGTTCTCCTCCGTGCGCTCCAGATCGCGCTCCGCCTTCTCCTTGCGGTGGCGGTACTTGGAGATGCCCGCCGCCTCCTCGAAGATCTCGCGGCGGTCGGCGCTCTTCTGCGAGAGGATCTCGTCGATGCGGCCCTGGCCGATGATCGAGTAGCCCTCGCGGCCCATGCCGGTGTCCATGAACAGCTCGTTGACGTCCGCGAGTCGGACGCTCTGCTTGTTGATGTAGTATTCCGACTCTCCGCTGCGGTAATACCGCCGCGTGACCGCGACCTCGCTCTCCTCCATCTGGGGGAAGATGTGCTCGGTGTTGTCCAGCACCAGCGTCACCTGCGCGAAGCCCATCTGGCTGCGCTTCTCGGTGCCGCCGAAGATGACGTCCTCCATCTTGCTGCCGCGCAGCGACTTGGTGGACTGCTCGCCCATGACCCAGCGGATGGCGTCCGACACGTTGGACTTGCCGCTGCCGTTGGGGCCCACGATGGCCGTCACGTCCTCGCCGAACTTCAGCACGGTCTTGTCGGGAAAGCTCTTGAAGCCTTGAATTTCGAGTGCTTTAAGGTACAACCCGTTTCTCCTTCTCAGCGCCCGACGGGCGCTATTACACATATTTTAACTAAAGTATAGTAACAGAAAAGGGCCGCGTTTGCAAGACGGAATGAAAAAAGCAGCCCCAAAAAATGGGGCCGCTTTTCACGCCATCATTGTGTAAAGTGCCTTGAGCGCGTCGGAAAGGCTGCCGATCTGATCGATCAGCCCGCACGCCACCGCCTCCTCGCCGTAGATGACGCTGCCCACGTCCGCCGCCATGTCCTTCGAGGCCATCATCAGCGACGTGAACCGCTCCTCGCCGATGCGGGAGTTCCTCGTCACGAAGCGGACGATGCGCTCCTGCAGGCGGCTGAAGTAGTGGTAGGTCTGCGGCGCGGCGATCATGGTGCCGTTCATGCGGATGGGGTGCACCGTCATCGACGCGCTCGGCGCGATGAGCGTCCGCTTCGGCGCGACGGCCAGCGGGATGCCGATGGAGTGTCCCCCGCCCAGCACCAGCGACGCCGTGGGCTTGGTCATGCCGGCGATCAGCTCCGCGATGGCGAGCCCCGCCTCCACGTCCCCGCCCATGGTGTTGAGCAGGAACAGCACGCCGCGCACCTCGTTGCTGGCCTCCAGCGCCGCGAGCAGCGGCAGCACGTGCTCGTACTTCGTGGCCTTCGCGCCGCCCGGCAGCGTCATGTGTCCCTCGATCTGCCCGACGATGGTGAGGCAGTGGATATTCCCGTGCGGCGTCTTGAGCGTGGTCGAGCCGAGGTCGACGAGCGGCTGCACCGGCGGCGCGGCGCGGCTTTCGTCGCGGTTTTCCCCGCGCTGCTCCTCCCCGTCCTGCCCGCCGTCGGGCGCGGTCTCCTTCGTGACTTTCGAGCCGTAGATCATGGCGAATCCTCCCAAACGTTGTTTGGGGCTAGGTTGCGCCAAAAGCAACAAAATCATTCAGGAGATTCCGCCTGCTTTGCGCTAAGAGCCACGCTTCGCGTGGTTGCGCTTTGTATGCGCGCTGCGGCGCTTGTGCGGGCGGAGTGACTTTTCCGTCGCCGGCAAAGGGACTCGCGCCCGGGGCGCGAAGCTCTCCCGCGCCTTACGCCTTTTCGAACACCGTTTTCATCATCTTGTAGGTCATATAGCAGTCGAGCTTTGCGACCGTCTCGCGGGGCGCGTGCATGCTCAGCACCGGAACGCCTGCGTCGATGGTGTCGATGTTGCGCTCCGCCATATACTTCGCCACCGTGCCGCCGCCGCCCGCGTCGGTCTTGCCCAGCTCGCTCATCTGCCAGAACACCTCGTTTTCGTTGAGCAGTTTCCGCAGCCTGCCCACGACCTCGGCGGACGCGTCGCTCGCGCCGGACTTGCCGCCCGCGCCGGTGTACTTGCAAAGGCCCACGCCGTAGTTGATGAACGCGGCGTTTTTCTTGTCGTACACGTCGGAGAAGTTCGGGTCATAGGCCGCCGTCACGTCCGCGCTCACGCAGAACGAGTGCGCGAAGCACTCGCGCAGCGAAACGCCCTGCGCCTCGCAGAGATCCGCCATGAACGTGTCGAACGCCGCGGACTTCATGCCGCTCACGCCCTCGGAGCCGATCTCCTCCTTGTCCGCGAAGATGCACACCGCCGTCTTTTTCGGCTTCTTCGCGTCGAAGATCGCCGCAAGCTCCGCGTAGGCGCACACGCGGTCGTCGTGGCCGTAGCCGGAAATGAAGCTGCGGTCGAAGCCCACGTCGCTGCACTTCCCCGCCGGCACGACCTCCAGCTCCGCGGAGATGAAGTCCTCCTCGGTGATGCCGTACTTCTCGTTGAGGAGCTGCAGCACGCCCAGCTTGAAGCGGTTCTTTTCGTCCTTGTCGGCAAAGGGCTTCGAGCCGATGAGGACGTTGAGGCTCTCGCTGGGGATGGCCTCGTTCAGGGGCTTCTTCCCCTGCTCGCGTCCGAGGTGCGGCAGGAGGTCGTTGATGATGAACTGCGGCTCGAGCGCGTCCTCGCCGATGTGCACCGCGACGGTCGAGCCGTCCGCGAGCGCGACCACGCCGTGCAGCGCGAGCGGGATCGTCACCCACTGGTACTTGCGGATGCCGCCGTAGTGGTGGGTCTTGAAATACGCCAGCTCCGACTCCTCGTAGAGCGCGCGGGGCTTCAGATCGAGCCGCGGGGAGTCCGTGTGCGCCGCGCCGATGTTCGCGCCGTTGGCCAGAGATTCGCTGCCGATGACCGCAAGCATAATCCCTTTCCCCCTGTTGTTGCAGTAGACCTTGTCGCCCGCCTTGAGCTTCGCACCCTTGACGAAGGGCCGGAAGCCGTGCCGCTCCGCCAGCTCGACGCAGTACTCGACGCAAAGCCGCTCGGTCTTGCCTCGGTCGAGGAAGGTCTTGTAGTCCTCGCAGTAGCGCTCCATCGCCTTGGCGTCGGCGGCGCTCAGGCGGTCGTAGCCGTTTTTCGGCTGGTAGAGCAGCTTCTCCGCCAGTTCGTTTTTCTTCTTGTCAGCCATGTTGTGTATCCTCCTTGCATGCTTTGAGCAATGTATCGACAAATCCTTCCGCCGCCTCACGCGCTTCGTCCGCCGACGAACAGTCGTTGACGAACACCGTGTCGCAGCGCTCGCGGAACCACGCGTCGGGCCTTTGCGCCCGCACCCGCGCGCGGGCGTAGTCCTCGGAGACGCCGTCGCGCGCCATGACGCGCCGGACGCGCGCGTCCTCCGGCGCGCTGACCGCGACCGTCACGCCGCAGAGCGAGGCAAGGCCGCTTTCGAAGAGCTTGATGGCGTCGACGCCCGCGAGCGGCGCGCCGCTCGCGTCGATGCTGCGCGCGACCGCGCGGGGCAGGTGCGCGAACACGATGCGGTCCAGCGCCGCGAGGCGCTCCGCGTTCCCGAAGACCAGTTTGCCCAGTTTCTGCCGGTCCAAGTCCCTCCGCGCGTCCAAAACGCCGGGGAACGCGGCCTCGATGTCCGCGCGCAGCGCCGCGTCGGAGCGCAGCTGCTCGTAGTAGAGCGCGTCGCAGTCCACGATGTGCGCGCCCCGCGCCGCGAGCGCGCGCAGGACCCCCGTCTTGCCGCCGCCGGTGCCGCCGGTGAGCCCGACGACGAGCTTGCCGTCGTCCGCGTCCACGGTGCGGAAGCCCGCCGCCTTCTTGAGCCGGTTGCCCACGGCGAGGCCCAGCCCCGTCGCGTCGGGACACTGGGCGTAGATCTCCGTCACGTCGGTCTCGTCGAACGAGCGCAGCGCGTCGAACACGCGGCGCGCCTGCTCCGCCGGATCGGCCATCGGCCCGATGGCGCGGACGACGTTCGCCGGGAACAGCGGCGCGAACTCGTCGAACACGATGAGCCCCGCGCCGGCGGGCGCGAGCGCGCAGAGCCGCCGCGCGCTGCTCCGCGGCGGGCCGGTCACGACGGTCACGGGCGCCTTCGGCGCGTAGTGACGGTACTTCATGCCCGGCGCGCGGGGCTTCTCCCCCGCGGAGAGCTGCTGCGTCACCGCCTTGTCGAGCGCGACCTCGCCCAGCACCGCTTGCAGCCGTTCGAGCGGCAGTCCGCCGGGGCGCAGCAGCCGCGGCGGGGTGACGGTGAGGTCGACGATCGTGGACTCCACGCCCACGCTGCACGCGCCGCCGTCCACGACGCCGTCGATCTTCCCGTCCATGTCCGCGCGCACATGCGCCGCCGTGGTGCAGCTGGGGCGGCCCGAGGTGTTGGCGCTCGGCGCCGCCACCGGCACGCCCGCCGCCTCGATGATCGCGCGCGTGACCGCGTGATCGGGGCAGCGCATGCCCACGGTGTCGAGCCCGCCCGTCGTGCGCAGCGGCACGGCGGGCTTTTTCTTCAGGATCATCGTCAGCGGCCCGGGCCAGAACGCCTCCGCGAGCCGGTACGCCGTCTCCGGAACCGCCTCGCAGTACCGCGCGAGCCAGTCCGCCGACGGAACGTGCAGGATGAGCGGGTTATCCTGCGGGCGGCCCTTGGCCTCGAAGATGCGCCGCACCGCGTCCTCGTTCAGTCCGTCCGCGCCGAGGCCGTAGACCGTCTCGGTCGGGATCGCCAGCAGCCCGCCGCGCCGCAGGATCGCCGCCGCGGCGTCGATCTGCGCGGCGTCGTCCGGCGAAGGGATGGTAAAATACTGCGTCGTCATGCTTCGCGCTCCTCCGCGGCGAGCGCCTCGGCCTGCGCCTGCATGGTCAGCGCGTCGATGATGGGGTCGAGGTCGCCGTTGATGACGGGATCAATGTTGAAGTTCTTGTTCTCCCCCGTCAGCCGGTGGTCGGTGACGCGGTTCTGGGGGAAGTTGTACGTCCGGATGCGCTCGTTGCGCATGCCCGTGCCCACCTGCGCGCGGCGCTCGCTCGTGATCGCGCCCTCGACGCGCTCGCGCTCGATCTCGTAGAGCTTGCTCGCGAGCATCGCCATGCACTTCGCGCGGTTCTGCACCTGCGAGCGCTCCTCCTGGCAGCTCACCACGATGCCCGTGGGCTTGTGGATGAGCCGCACGGCGCTCGAGGTCTTGTTGACGTGCTGGCCGCCCGCGCCGCTGGAGCGGAAGACCTGCATCTCGACGTCCTCCTCGCGCAGGTCGACGTCCACCGTCTCCATCTCCGGCAGCACCGCCACCGTGGCGGTGGAGGTGTGGACGCGCCCGCCGGACTCGGTCTCCGGCACGCGCTGGACGCGGTGGACGCCCGACTCGAACTTGAGCCGCGAATACGCCCCGTCGCCGGAGACGATGAAGTCCGCCTCCTTGACGCCGCCGAGCTCCGTGTCGCTGTAGTTCATCAGCTCGATCTTCCAGCCGCGCTTTTCGGCGTACATCGAGTACATGCGGTAGAGGTCGTAGGCGAACAGCGCGCTCTCCTCCCCGCCGACGCCGCCGCGCAGCTCCATGATGACGTTCTTGCCGTCGTTCGGGTCGCGCGGCAGCAGCGCGACGCGCAGCGCGTCATAGAGCCGCTCGCGCTCGGCTTTCGCGGCCTTGAGCTCGTCGCGCGCCATGTCGCCGAGCTCCGGGTCGGAGAGCAGCGCCTCCGCGTCCGCGATATCGCTCTCCGCCCTGCGGTAGGCGCGGTAGCTCTCCACCACGCCCTCCAGCTCCTTCTGCTCCCGCGTCAGCTTTTTCAGCTGCGCGCTGTCGCCGTAGATGTCCGGGATCTCCAGCAGCTCGCCGATCTCGGCGTAGCGGCGCTCCAGCTCCTGCAATTTCTCCCACATGGCTTACGACTCCTGCTCCGGCACGGGCTCGTCCGCGGGGGCTTCCTCCGCGGGAGGTTCTTCCTCTGCGGGGGCTTCCTCCGACGGGGTCTCCTCCGGTGCAGGCTCTTCTTCCGCAGGGGCTTCCTCGGCTGCGGCTTCTTCCGCAGGGGCTTCCTCCGGTACGGGCTCTTCCTCTGCCGACGCGACTTTCTCTGCGGGGGCTTCTGCCGGTACAGTCTCTTCCTCTGCGGGGGCTTCTGCCGGCGCGGGCTCTGTCTCGTCCTCGATGGGCAGGATGGGCACGCCCGCGAAGTCGGCGCAGGCCTTGATGAACTGGTCGCGCCAGAAGATATAGCCCGTGGAGCCGGGGCGCAGCGACACGTCCGCCACATGGGGGCGCTTGAGGTACATGTCCATCTGGTCGAACACGTCGCGGTACGGCTCGTCGCTCCTGTGGGTGATGACGTAGGCCACGTCCATCAGCTCGAAGCCGCGGCGCTTCAGAAAGCCGCGGATAACGCTCGAGCAGCGGCCCGCCCACACCGGCGTGCCGATGATGACGAGGTTGTAGTCCCAAAGCTGGTGCATGGTTTCGAAGCGGTTGACGGCGCGGGTCTTCTTCCGCATGGCGTCCATGCCGCAGCGCAGCCAGCCCAGCGCGCCCGCGCGGTTGACGCGGTCATGCACGATCGCCATCTCGCAGTCCAGCGCCTTTGAGATCTCCCGCATGGTCCGCTCGGTGTTGCCCGTGCGGGAGTAGCAGATGCACAATACACTCTGATTCATACGTCCAAGTCCACCTTCAGCATAAATTCGTTGGCCAGCGCGAACGCCTCGCGCACAAAAAAGTTCACTTCCAGCGCCGTGTAGTACGCGCCCTTCGGCAGCGACGCCGACACCGCGCGCCCACGCGGCGCGTCCGCAAGCAGCCGCGAGCGGAACACGTGGAAATCGCTCGTGACGAAGGCGAACTCCGCCGTCGGATCGAGCCCGCGCTCGCGCATCAGCGCATACGAGTACGCAAAGTTCGTGCGCGTGCTGCTGGCGCGCTCCTCTTTCCACACCCGCGCGCCGTCCGCGCCGTGCGCGACGAGCCAGCGGTACATGCACTCGGCCTCGCTGATCGCCTCGCCCTGGCCCTGACAGCCGGAGACGATGACCGGCACGTCCGGGTGCGCTTCCAGATACCGAAGCGCCGCCTCCAGCCGCGACCACAGGATCAGCGACGGCTGCGTGCCGTTCACGCCCGCGCCCAGCACGATGAGGCACGACGCCGGCGCGTCCTCCGCGTCGCCCCGCGCGCCGGAGAGAATGACGCCCTCGAGCGCGAGAAACAGCGCGAGGCCCGCGCCGAACAGTCCCCAGAGCGCGTTCCGGCACAGCCGCGCCCAGCGCTTCGACTCCGCCAGACGGTCCAGCGCCGCCATGACGGCGAGGAACGCCGCGCCGCAAAGGAGCAGCAGCGCCGAAAACCGCATCCCCGGCGTCGCGCGGCACACGCCGCTCATCGCCGCGCACAGCACCGCAAGCGCCCAGAGCGCCGCCCGCCGCGCGCTCACTCGCCCGCCTCCGCGGCAAGCGTCTCCCAGCGCGCCATCAGCTCGTCCAGCTCGCCTTCGGCGGCGGTCTTTTCCTCGTAGAGCGCGGCGTACTTCTCATAGTCGTTCGCCGCCTCCTCCAGCTTCCGATCCAGCGCCGCGATCGCCGCCTCCTGCGCCGCGATCTCGCGCTCACAGACGGTCAGCTGCCGCCGCGCGGCCTGCTGGCCGTGGCCGGACTTGGGCGGCTTTTCTGTAATGTGTTTTTCCTTTGCAATGCGCTTTTCTTCCGCCGGTTGCAGCTCGTTCTTGATGCGGCGATAGCGCTCGAAGCCCACGCGGTAGTCGGTGATGACGCCGCCCTCCAGCTCCCAGATGCGGTTGGCGAAGCGGTTGATGAAATAGCGGTCGTGGCTCACGAACAACAGCGTCCCGTCATAGGCCTCCACGGCCTCCTCGATCCACTCGCGGCTCGCGATGTCGAGGTGGTTGGTCGGCTCGTCGAGGATGAGCAGGTTCACGGCCGAATCCATGATGGTGCAGAGGTACAGGCGGCTGAGCTCTCCGCCGGAGAGCACCTTCACCTGCTTGAACACATCCTCGCCGCGGAAGTGGAACTTCGCGAGCTGGTCGCGCGCCCACTGGGTCGTCGCGCCGCGGCGCGACCAGAGCATCGTGTCGACGAGATTGCGGTTCGGGTCCTCGAACGTGACGATCTGCGGCAGATACGCCGCGCGCACCGAGGGGCCGAACTTGATGCGCCCCGCGTCGGGGTACTCCTCGTCGAGCAGCAGCTTCAGCAGCGTGGTCTTGCCCATGCCGTTGTCGCCGATGAGCGCGATGCGCTCCCCGCCCGTGACGGACAAGTCCAGATCGCGGAACAGCGTGCGCTCGCCGAAGGACTTCGTCACGCCCTTCAATGCAAACACCTCGTCGCCGAAGAACTCGCGGCTCACGAACTGTGCGGCGAAGGCTTTTTCCTTCGTGGGCTTGTCCGTCGTGCGCATGCGCTCGATGCGCTTTTCGATGGAGAACGCGCGCTTGTGCAGCAGCTCGGTGTTGTGCTCGTGCATCTTCCGCGCGGTCTCGGACAGGCGGTCGATCTCCGCCTTCTCCTTTTCGTACTGCCGCAGGCGCTCCAGATAGCGCCGCTCCTTCTCCACGGCGTAGAAGCTGTAATTGCCGCTGTAGAACTCCGCCTTGCCGTCGAGCACCTCGATGCAGCGCGTCACCGTGCGGTCGAGGAAGTAACGGTCGTGCGAGATGGCGAGCACCGTGCCCCGGAAGCCGGCGAGGTACTCCTCCAGCCACTCGGTGGCGTGGAGATCGAGGTGGTTGGTCGGCTCGTCGAGGAGCAGGATGTCCGTGTCCTCCAGAATGAGACGGCCTAAGTTCACGCGGGTCTTTTCCCCGCCGGAGAGCGTGTCGAAGAGCCGCGCGCGCATGTCGGCGTCCAGCGACAGGCCGTTCGCGACCTTGTTCACGGCGGTCTCGGTGTCGTAGCCGCCAAGGCCCTCGAACTTTTCCGAAAGCTCGCCGTAGCGGCGGAGCGTCTCCTCGCTCTCGTCGCCGCTCGCCATCTTCTCCGAAAGCGCGGCCATCTCCTCCGCCATGCGCTGCGTCCGCGCAAACGCGCTTTGCAGCACGTCCTCGACGGTATAGCCCGCGGGGTACATGGGGATTTGGGAGATCAGCCCCACGCGGCGGTCCGGCGCGAAGATTACGTCGCCCTCGTCGGGAGAGATCTCGCCCGTGAGAATGCGGAACAGGGTGGTCTTCCCCGCGCCGTTCTTCCCCAGCAGGCCCACGCGCTCCCCGCGCTCGATTTGGAACGTGAGGCCGTCCAATATGTTTTTTTCGAGGTCAAAGGACTTGACCAGTCCGCTGACGCTTAGATCGATCATAGTGATGTTCTCTCTTTCGTCTTGCCGAAAGAATACGTTCTGACACCAGTTCTTTCCTTTTGTCTTGCCAAAAGGGGCGTTCCCGACACCGCCTTTTCTCTTTCTCTTGCGAAAGAGGTACGTTCTGACACCAGTTCTTTCCTTTTGTCTTGCCAAAAGGAAAGAACCGTTTTCAGACTTCCAAAGAAAGGAAAAGCGCTTGGATGGTGTTTTGCGACATTTCCGCAAACCTGCTCGGCGCAGCGGGTCGATACCGCTCTCCTCGCATTCCGCTGCCGCTGCGTTGTGCGAATTCGAGGCTTTATTCCCCGTTCGGAGTGCGCCTCTGGGGGATGAAATGTAAGGCGCGCCGTCGAACGACGCAAAGCCGCACGCAGCGTCGAAAGCGGCACACGCTAAGGCGCGCCATCGAACGACGCAGCTCACTTCGTCGCTATCCCAAGGCAGCGCCAGCGGAAGGAGACACGCACGGTATCGGCATGGCGAGCGCCGACAGAGCTGTGCCGCGCCCTCTTGCGTCGACCCCTCGGGGTACGCAGGGGCCGCGGCCCCTGCGCGGCCTTTTGGTGACTTTTCCGGCGGCGGAAAAGTCACTCCGCGCCGGAGCGCGGAAACTCTCCAAAACCGCCCGGGGCGCGAAATTCTCCGGTCGAAAAGTCACTGCGCCTGCGCGCAAAACCTGCCCTTCAGCTCCTCCGCGATCCGATCAAAGTGCATCGAGTGCGACGCCTTGACCAGCAGCGCCGTATGCGGCGCAAACGCCGCGCGGACGGCGGGAAGCGCCTCGTCCACCGTGGCGAACCAGTCGCCGCCGGAAGCTGCCGCGATATCCTTCGCCTTGTTCCCCACGGCGATGACCCGCCCGACGCCGAGCGACTTCGCCAGCTGCCCCATCCCGCGGTGGGCCTGCACGGTCAGCGCGCCCAGCTCCGCCATGTCGCCCAGCACCGCCACGGTCGCGCCCTCGCTCCGCGCGAGGACCTCGAGCGCCGCGCGCATGGACTGCGGGCCGGCGTTGTAGCAGTCGTCGAGCAGCCGCCGCCCCTCGGAAAGCGTCACCACGCGCATCCGCGCGCCCGCGGGCTCATACGCCGCGACGCCGCGGGTGATCTCGTCGACCGTCAGCCCCAGCGCCTCGCCCACGGCCACCGCCGCGGACACGGGATAGACCATGTGCGCCCCCGGCGCGGGAACGCTCAGCGCGTAGCGCGCCCGGCTTGTCGTCACGGTGCAGGAGATCCCGTCGATGCCGCGGTCGACCACGTCCGTCACGCGCACGGCGCAGTGCGCCTGCGTGCCGGCGGTCACGATCTCCTGCGGGAGGCAGACGCGGTTGAGCCACTCGTCGTCGCCGTTCAGGACCGCGAGGCCGTTCGGCGCGAGGTGCTCGAAGATCTCGCACTTGGCGCGGAAGATGCCCTCGCGCGAGCCGAGGTACTCGATGTGCATGTCGCCGATGTTCGTGATGACCGCGATCGTGGGGCGCACCGCCTCGCCGAGGTAGCGGATCTGCCCCGCGCGGTCCATGCCCGTCTCGATGACCGCCGCCTCGTAAGATTCGTCGAGGCGCAGGAGCATCCGCGGCGTGCCGATCTCGTTGTTGTAGTTCGCCTCGGTCTTGAGCGTCCGGTAGCGCTGCGAGAGCACCGCGGCGATCATCTCCTTGGCGGTGGTCTTGCCGACGCTGCCGGTCACCTGCACCATGGGGATGTCGAACTGCGCGCGGTACCACGCCGCAAGGTCGCGGTAGGCGACCGTCGTGTCCGCGACGCGGACGTAAAACCGATCGCCGCGCAGCGTCTCCGGCGCGCGCGCGCACAGGCAGCCCGTCGCGCCCGCGGAAAGCGCCTTGTCGATGAAGTCGTGGCCGTCGAAGGTCTCCCCCACGATGGGGAGGAACAGCGCGCCGTCCGGAACGGTGCGGCTGTCGGTGCTGACGGCGGTAAACGACGCGTCGCGCGCGCCGCAAAGCAGCTCGCCGTGTACGGCGGACAGCAGGTCGGATACGGTGATGGGCTTCATTGGGCGGCTCCTCTCACGTTCAGGGATTCGCGCACGATGGTCTCGCACAGCTCCTCATAGCCGATCCCCGCCGCCGCGGCCTCCTGCGGCACAAGGCTCGTGGGCGTCATGCCCGGCAGCGTGTTGATCTCGAGGAAATACGGCGTGCCGTCCTCGGTGACGATGAAATCCGCGCGGGAGTAGACCGAAAGCCCCAGCAGGCGGAACACCGTCTCGGTGGCGCGGCGCAGCCGCTCCTCCCACTCCGGCGGGATGGGCGCGGGGGTGATCTCCTCCGCCGCGCCGGGCTGGTACTTGTTCGCGTAGTCGTAAAAGCCCTTCTTGGGGATGATCTCGATGGAGGGCAGCGCCTTGCCCGCGAGGATCGCGACCTGAATCTCGCGGCCCTCGACGTACTGCTCCAGCACCACGCGGCTGCCGTAGGCGAGGCAGTCGCGCAGCGCGCGCTTGAGCGCCGCGGCGTCGCGGACGATGGAAACGCCTACGGACGAGCCGTTCGCCACGGGCTTCACCACGCAGGGCAAGGCCGTCTCCGCGGCGACGGCGTCGATCTCCGCTTCCGTGTAGGTCACGGCGCGCCACTGCGCGGTCTTCACCTGCTCGGCCACGAGCCGCTTGGTGAGGTCCTTATCCATGGCGATCGCGCTGCCGAGGTAGCCGCTGCCGGTGTACGGGATGCCCAGCAGGTCGAAGGCCGCCTGCACGCGTCCGTCCTCCCCGCAGGTGCCGTGGAGCGCGAGGAACACCACGTCCGCCCTGGCGCACACCGTCAGCACGTCCTTGCCGAAGAGGTTGGCGCTCTTGTCCTTCCGGCTCGCGCGAACGGCGGCGAGGTCGGGCTCCTCCTTCGCCACGGTGAAGTCGCCGCACAGGCCGTCCGGCGCGTCAAAAATGGCGTCGAGAGAGCCGGTATAGCCCTCCAGCCCCAGAAACATATCCACCAGAATGGCGCGGTGTCCGCGCGCGCGCAGCGCGCGGCAGATGCGCGTCCCGCTGGAAAGCGAGACGTTGCGCTCCATGCTCAGCCCGCCGGAGAGTACTACGATATCCATGCGTTTCCGCCTTTCCACAAATGTTTTCCATACTTATCCTATTTTAGCACATGACACTTTACCACATCCCGGGGCAAATTACAAGTGCCGTGCCCGCGCAGCAAAAAGCCCCGCCTCTCGGCGGGGCTTCCCCGGTCATCGGAATACCTGCATCTCCGCGTCGTACAGCTCCAGCCGCCGCACGCGCGCGAAGTCGGGCGCGAGCTCCGGCAGCTGCGCCGCCACGGCGTTCGCCAGCAGCGCGGGGTTCAGCCCCGGGTTCTGCGCGGCGACCGTCACGTCGGCCGTGACGAGGTTCTCCCCCGCCGACCACTCGATGCTCCGGATCAGCGGCACGACGTTGATCCGGGCCAAGTCCTTGTGCTTCGTGCGCTTTTCGACGAGCACCTCGTCGCGGGAGAACAGCTCCCGCAGCTGATCGAGCGCGCCGTCGGGCACGCCGCGGTCGTAGTCGAGCTCGAGCCTTGCGCGCAAAAAAGCCAGTTCTTTCACAGGGCGCTCGGCGCGATAGCACGCGCGCGCGTAAATACCCGCGGGCAGGCCCGTATTGAGCATCTCCGCGATCCCCGTGCCGTCGACGTCCTGCTCGACCTCGAAGTCCAGCAGCTCGCACTCGCTGCTCTGCCCCACCGGCAGCGGCAGGACGATGGAGATGAGCGGGTGCGGGTGGAAGCCCTGCGAGTGCTTCAATTCCAGCCCTCCGCGCGGGAACACGCGCTGGAACGTGCGCATCAGATCGAGGTGCGAGATGTACGAGGCCTGCGCCTCCTTGACGAACAATAATCGTAATTTAGCCATTCAACAGTCTCCAAAACAGTTCGCCCCGCAGCCGGTGCAAAGTTACTCCTCCGTATTCGGAGGAGTTCGCCATATTTCGCGGTTGCCGCGCAAGCGGCGAGCGAAATGGCATTTTATTTTTTGTCCGTGTCACACGGACAAAAGCTATTTGCTCCGCATGCGGAGCAAATAGTTCGGCAATCCGGCGTCGTGATCCCCTCATAGGCCCTGTCATGCTCGCGCATGAGGAACGCGTCCGTCACGCCCACGTCGATGTGCGCCCACGGCATGAGCTCGCCGTGCGCGCGGCGGCGGTTGGCGTAAAAATGCGGGTCGAGGCCGCACTCGGCAAACGCCTCCAGCCAGCGCTTGAGCGAAAAGTAGTCCTCCCACGCGTCGAGCGTCGCGCCGCGGCGGTGCGCGGCCTCCAGCACCTTGCCGAGCCGCCGGTCGCCGCGGGAGATCACCGCCTCCATGAAGCTCGTCGGCGACGGGTGCCAGTTGTAGGTGACGGTCTTGGTGTTCATGCGCTCGCGCAGCAGCGCCACGCGGCGCTCGTACTCCTCGATCGAGATCTGCGGCTCCCACTGGAACGCCGTGTGCGGCTTCGGCACGAACCACGAGGTCGACACCGTGATGCGCACGCCGCGGTTTTTGTTGCTCGCGCTCTCGCGCCACGCGTGCATGACGTGGGCGGCGACGTCCGCGATGCCCTCCACGTCCTCGTCCGTCTCGGTGGGAAGCCCCAGCATGAAGTAGAGCTTCACCGCGCTGTAGCCGCCCGCGAACGCGCGGCGGCAGGATTCGAGCAGGTCGTCCTCGGTGAGGTTTTTGTTGATCGCGTCGCGCAGCCGCTGCGTCCCCGCCTCGGGCGCGAATGTGAGGCCGGTCTTGCGGCCCTTTTGCAGCCGCTCCATCAGCGCCATGGAGAAGTTGTCCGCGCGGAGCGACGGCAGCGAGAGATTGAGGTGCTTTTTCTCGCAGAACGGCTCTAAGTCGTCGCACAGCTCGACGAGCGGGCGGTAGTCCGAGGTCGAGAGCGACGAGAGCGTCATCTCCTGATAGCCGGAATCCTCGATGGCGGCGCGGGCGTACTCGGCGCAGAGGTCCTTCGAGCGGCTGCGCACCGGACGGTAGACGTACCCCGCCTGACAGAAGCGGCAGCCGCGAATGCAGCCGCGGAACAGCTCGAGCGTCACGCGGTCCTGCACGATCTCCGTGCTCGGCACGATGGTCTTCGCGGGATAGTACGCCTTGTCCATGTCGGTGACGATGCGCTTGCGCACGCGCGCGGGCGCGCCGCAGCGCGGCGTGATGGCCCGGATCGTGCCGTCGTCGTGATACGAAACGTCGTAAAGGCTTGGTACATATATGCCGTCAAGGTGACACGCCTTACAGAGAAACGTCTGCTTATCCCAGCCGTTTTTCTTTGCCTCGCGGTAGAGCTCGATGACCTCGACGATCTGCTCCTCCCCCTCGCCGAGGAGGGCGAGGTCGACGAAGTCGGCGATGGGCTCGCAGTTGTACATCGCCGTGCCGCCCGCGATGACGAGCGGCGTGAGCGCGGGTCTGTCGGCGGCGCGCAGCGGGACGCCTGCGAGGTCCAGCATATTGAGCATGGCGGGAAACGCCATCTCGTAGCCCACGGAGAACGCGATGATATCGAAATCCACGATGGGGTCGCCGGATTCGAGGGCGTAGAGCGGCATGCCCGCCTTGCGCATCTCCTGCTCCATGTCGCCCCAGGGGTGGAAGCAGCGCTCGCACCAGACGGAGGGCATGTTGTTCATCACGCCGTAGAGGATGCGCATGCCGAGGTTGGACATGCCGATCTCATAGGTGTCGGGAAAGCAGAACGCGACGCGGGTATCCACCTGCGTCTTATCCTTCATGACCGCGTTGTATTCCCCGCCGACGTATCGCGCGGGCTTCTGCACGCGGGGCAGAATTCTTTCTAGCATTTTATCCATATTCACGATATTACACGCTATTACACCATTTTGCAAGAAAAACCTGCGAGGCCGCTTAAAATAAGGCCTCGCAGGGTTTTCCCTTCTTCGCGTCGTTTTGAATGCTTTTGTGCAAGTTGACACATCGATACACGTTTTCACACAAAAAGTGTTGTCAAAAGTGTTGTCAGATTTTTGGTGTTTGGCCATACATTCAAGACCTTGGCAGATGCAGCGTCGGCAGCGTCAGGCTCGGCAAAGATACCCCCGGCAGCGCCAGCTTGCTCAATGGCGATTCATGCCACGGCGCGTCCTCCAGCGTGCTCTCGGTGTGGCCGGTCGCCAGATAGAGCGCGTCCTTCGCGCTGGTCGTCAGCGGCAGGGCGTCGATGACGACCATCTCCTTTGCTTTCAGTGAGCCGGAAACCGTCTTGCCGTTCGAATCCTTGTCCGCGGTCAAGTCCGCCGTCTGCGCCCTGTATTGAATCAAATTACGGATACTTACGCCGCGAAAGATAAGCTGATTTATCTCTTTTTGCTCGCCATGATAAAAAACTTTATAAGTGGTTTGCAGTGCGTCATCCGGGAAATTAAGGTCGAGCAGCAGGTCATATTTGGCTTTGGTTGCCTCGGCGCCTTTTTTTGATGCGTCCGCATCGGCCCATTTATCGTAAAACTCTGTAATTTGACTAAACGTCATACCGCCTTGGGACATGCGCTGAAACTTTTCCGAACGGCTTTCGGAATCCGTCAGCGAACTATATAGCATAAGTTTTTGCTTGTCTGTAAGGGACGAATTGCGGATCACCTCTCGCTGATAGATTCCGCGTTCAACGCTGTTTAACTCTTTGTCGCTTCCGATTTCGCGATAATCAAGAATCAGATTGTAGAGCTCTGTAGAGTCTACGCCGTCGGCTTTCAGCTCTTTCCACGCTTTGGTCTGTTTGGCGCTCAGCGCGGTATTGTCGGAAGCGTAATATCTTTTTGCTGCGGTAGTTGTGTTTTTGCCGAACAAAACCGCTTTTACCGCCTCAGTCCAACGCTCATCGGCTGGATACTTCAAGCGTGCGTTTTCGCCGTAGCCGCTGAAATCTCCGCCTCGTGCAAGGTATTCGATACCGAGGCCTGTTTTTTTGGCCTGTCCGCCGACTGGAAGAAGCTCAGACACAAGAGATCCCGCCGCTTTTGCGGTCTCACCGGAAAATACGCCGTTGTCAGCAACCGAACTTGCGACGTCGCGCAGTCCTCCGGCGACGTTCGGAATGGGGAGCGTCTGATCTCCTACCCCCAAGACTCCTGAAACATTGCGCAAAAATGGGATATCATTGGATAGATTATATGCAAAATTCTTCGCGGCTTCTTTGTAATCAAACTCTTTTTCGCCGTTTGGCTCCGTATTGAAAATGCGTTCGCCAAACAACTGTTCCCATCCGTTGTCAAGAACCTCCATCAACCAATCGTTCGGTGCTTCGCCCTCCCCGGAAGCAAGCCCGCTTACGACAAGGCCGAGCAGATCAAGCGCCGCAGGCGTTCCCCCGTAAACCGCTTCGGCAATGCGGTTCAGGATAAAAGCGCTCATAACAGTTTTGGCAAGATACGCTCCCGCTTGCGCCGCTGCCGCGCTTTTTCCCTTCTCTTTTTCTACTTCGCGAAAATCTCGCCCGAATTTATCTTGCGTCAAATGCTCCCATGAGCCCAGCGCTTCAAGCTGAAAAATATTGATTGCTTGATGAACAGGGTTTTTGCTGTTAAACGCTACCGGACGCGCGCCCTTTAAGCGGCTGGCCATGACCTCTTTGCCGTATCGATCAGCAAGACGCATTGCCTCGTCCGCGGTTTTGCCGGCGTCAAGAGCCTGAAGGTATTTGCCTCGAACGGCAATTGTGCTGAGAGCTTCGTCAACCAACGATACCGGCGTAAATAAAACGTTCATGATTTTTTGCCCGTCTGTTTGGACAAGATAATCAATCCCTCTTTTTCCGGTTAAAAAGTCGCTTTGCGTTTTAAAATAACCAAGACGCCCTTTTCCCGCTATATCTCTGATGGCACGAATTGTGTTTTTTGCGCCGATTTCAGATAAAATAAAAGGAAGCTGTGCCGTTTGGTTGAGAGTGCTGGAAAGATTGCCGGCGACCTTTGAGTTGCTGAAGGTGCTAATCATGCGCCGCCCTGCGTTGAGCAGTTTTCTTCCCGCAATCGATTCGGCGCCTCGATCTGCAAAGCTCTGTTTTCCGGCGAGTATGTTTGTGTAATTGTCCAACCATGCGACAAAATCGCCGTAATTTGTGCCATAGCGCTCTAATTCGTCGCTGACATAGCGATCAAATCTTTGTTCTGCATCGGCATCGCTTAAAACAGTGTCTTTATCGATGGCGTCATTCGCGCGAAGAATTTTCAGCTTTTCTTCTGTCTCGGCTGTATAGCGCGATTGCATCAGCCCTCGCAGCTCCTCGCCCACTTCTTCGCGCGTAAACGCCATTCGGATATAGTCGGAAAACCGGCGGAGCTTCATGATGTCGTCCGTATGATAAAATACGTCGGACATATAGTCCACGTATTCGCTAAAGCCTTTTTCGACGTCGAAGTCTGTCAGATGCCCCTGTCTTTCCAAAAAGTGCGGGTCAAACCGTTTATTCGGGCGATATGCCGCTGTAAGCCCTGCAATATCCGTCGGAAGATTTGTAACCTCCGTGTTGATGCCAAGTCCGTTCAGCGCCGTTTGCAAAGCAGATTTTGTTTCTTGCGGCTGCATGTGCGGCGCGTAGTTCGCGCGCCATCCGACTGGCTCATATCCGTGCGCTGCGAGGAAGTCGTTTATGGCGTCATAGTATTTGGCGTATAAGGACTGATACGCTTCAACCGCATGATTGACGATAGTTAAGTCCGCTTCTCCGCTCCGTAGCTTTTCAGCGGCTTTTTCCCATCTTGCCACATATGGCCCGGTAGCTTGCGCAGAATCTTGACCCGCGGCAATCGCCGCATTCTCCAAGGCGGTCATAATTTCGACGCCTGCGACGATTTCGCCGGGATTGACGCCCTCCAGAATCATTTGCGCGACTTGTCTTTCAGCATCAGTGAGCCTTCTGGTGTGACCGCTGCTGTCCTTGAAGCTGCGAACCGCGTCAAACTGCTTGTTCACAAAGCGGATCCGCTCGCTTTCGTTTGCGTCGACAGCGTCAAACAGATATTTGTTGAGCTTATCTCCGGTTTGATCTCCGAAAATTGCTCGCATATTACGCTGCGCGGTACGATAATTAATGGTTAAGGCATTTGGCCGTTTCTTTGCTACTGGAATTTCACCGCCAAAAATGCTGTCCAGCTTTTCTTCAATGTTCTGATAAATACGCTTTTTGACGCGCCCAAGTAGTTTCTCATTGGCTGCGTTTCGTGCCGTATAATAATCGACTAGCTCGCTGACAACGCTATCACTCATGCTTTTGGGAATGTCATCCAGCGTATAGATACCGGCAGCAATCCCGTTTGCAAAGTCTTTTTCTGCCGGGCTTGGGTTAAGCCGTCTTTCCGCGCTTGCAATGGCGCGCTTGGTTTTTCTGGCTGCTTTTGCCTGCGCAACCAATTGATCCACCGTCGCGTATTCTCCGACGCTTTCCGCAATTTTGACGCCAAGCGCATTAAGAGACGGGGAGCCAACATAATCTTCTCGGCTTTTTTCGCGCAAACGCTCTCGCTTTGCTTCTTTTGCTTTTGCTTCAAGTCTTGCCGTATACTCGTCAATATCCATGCCGTCGGGAGGAACACCTTGCCGCCTGCGCTGCTCGTCGGAGTTGTGGCCTCCGCCATTGTCCAAATTCCCAATCGTTTGCGAATTTTCCGGCGTCTGGAGATCGAGGCTTCTATTGACAACATTCGACGCCTGTGGTATGGTATTATCAGAAATAACAGGGGATGCTACGGTGTCGACAGTGCCCGCAAGGGAGGCCCGCCCGTCGGAAGGCATCCCCTGTGTTTTTTCTTCACCCAGCAATACATTTCCGTTTCCATCAACAACTTCATGGACATAGTATCTTCCGTCTGTCGCGTCCTTTGAGACAACAACTCCAACGTAACTTCTGTCACCGCGATATTCCACTGGCGCGGCAAACAGGAAAGTTTCATATCCGCGCCCCTTCCAGTTCGTTTCGTGCCCGATTTGGACGCCGTTTCGAATGACAGCAGGCACAGCAGCAAAGGTATCAACCTTCGCCTTGCTGAACCCGTGTCCGATCATAGCGTTTTTGATACGGGATTTAGAAAGCAGCACGTCCCCGAATCCTTTGCGATGAACCTTGTTCCCAATTGAATTTGCGAACGAAACAAGCCGATCGACCACTCTATCACCCACAGGAATTTCTGTTCCTTTGAGGATGGCAACGGGTGTGTCGTTTTGCATAGACGGAATCGCACGTTGAACGTGCTGCACAACGGAGGTTTCATTTCTTTCCGTTTCCACCCTCTCAGTTGGGTTTGGAAGGTCTAGCGTCGCCGCGACAGCGTTCGGAGTGTTCTCCGATTCATCGTTCGAGGCGGCGTTTTTTTGCGCCTCTGCGCCCTCGTTTGCCGCGCCGCTGTCATTCCCCGCCTCGATGCTGCCCGGCGTCGGGAGGGCAAGCTCTCGCGCCGTCTGTTCGTTTTGGCGCGCCGTCACGCTCGGCAGCGCGAGATTCACGCCTTTACCGATCGCGCCGACCATTACGCCGACAATGCCGTCTTCAATGATCTGGTCAAGCTCGTATTCCGGGCTGTTGCCTGTGATTGCCCATTCCGCCACAGGCTCCAGGACGTCAGAGATCATCTCTTCCAAACCTTCGCTCAGAACGCTGTCAGAGAGTGTATTCACCCAGCGCTTGACCGAATCGTTTTTGACGACCTTATCGACAAGCCGATTGACAAGGCCGGCGTCGGCATCATAAACGGGGTTGCCGCCAAACAGTTTCTCGGTAAAATACTCCGTTGCCGCTGTCGACAGGCCCATCAGCATCTGCTGATTGTGAGAATACCCCTTTCGCCGGGCTTCCTGTGCGCCGCCGCCAAACGAACGGACCATCATGGGGACCATGTTCCCGAGGCCGGTCAACGCTCCGAGACCGATATCGGCGCCCATCTGCAGCGCAGCGCCGGCGCCTGCGACTGCGAGCCTTCCGGGGGTACCGAGGCCCTGTTGCGCTCTTTCGAGATCCTGCGCGGCGCTGTTGGAAAGGTTGTCCTCATTCTTGTAAAGGTTTTGCGCGATTGCATTGGTCGAATCGCTGTCCACTTCAAGCGGCGTCAGCGCCTTGACCTTGCGTTCGGCGCGGTCCGCCTGGCGCTCCAGTTGTTCCTTGCGCTGCGCGTTTGCCGCCGACGCCGCAAGGCTGCGCGCGCGTTCGGCGTCGCGCTCCGCTGCCCGGACTCGCCCGCTGTTGTTCGTGGCGTTCGCTGCCGCCTCGCTCAATCTTCCGGCGGCGTCGGTATAAGCACCGATCGCTCCGGCCATTGCGCCGGCATAGCTCTTTGCGGAGCCTGTCACAGTCCTTTTGACGCGCTCGCCGAACGACGGGTCGACCTCTTCCTGGAGCCCGAGCAGTTTCATCGTTTCGGCTGCCGCCGCCAACTTCTTCTCGTTCTGCTCTCTGCGCGCTCGCTCTGTCTCGCGCGCGGATTCGTCGCCCGAATAGATATCTCCCACGCTGTGCTTGTCTGTACAGCCTTTGCGCCACGCTGCCGCTGCTGATCCCGTCAATCGTCCGAGGCAGAAGACTGCGCATCTGAATGTACAGATTATAAAAGGCGCCGTAGTCGACCATCAGATCAGCGATGAGCTGCTGCGCGGCTACAAAAAAAGGCAGGCAGTTTGCCGCCTGCTCGCTGACCTCGAAGGCGTAACTGTCCTCCGTTTCCGGCGTGATCGTCTCCGGGGTCGCGAGGTAGTCCAGCACCAGAGCGGCGTTATCTCCGGCGTCATAGACGATCTGCCGGTCGATGATCTCATACCCTCGTGCCCAAATGCCGTTCTTGCGGAGGCGAATGACGCGCGCCACGTCCTCCGGCAGCTCCTGGTCACCTGTGCCGTCAAGCTGAATGGTTGTTCTGCGGACGATCGGCTGCCATTGGGCAACGTCCTTCTGCGCCACGTCGAAAAAGTCGTTCATTTTGGCGTTGATATCCTCATCGACGGTAATCTCGCCGCCGCTGGAATACTCGTCAAGCAGCATCAGCGTTTTCCGTTTGGCGTCGCCAAGTGTCATAAATGCCCCTCCTTTTCAAAGGCTCCCTTTCGAAAAGGGAGCTGTCAGCGAAGCTGACTGATGGATCGAGGCTTCCGATCCCCCACCCGCCTTACGGCGGGAGCCCCCTTTCGCAAAGGGGGCAGCTTTACGCGGGATTCGAGAAGATGATCTGACGCGCGTCGCCCCAGCCACAGCCGAAGTCGACATAGCCCGTGTAGAGGTCCTTCAGCGGGTTGTCGAGCGCACTCTGCATCACGGTCGGACGGGTGATGTACACCAGCTTCACCATCTCGCGCATGAGAATGGGGTCGCAGATGGCCCACTGCTTCTTCGTGAAGCCGTCGTTGCCGCCGCCAATGACCATGTACTGGAGATCAGCGAGGGGATTTGCGGCGTTCGTGTTGTCCTCGGGGTTCTGGTGAGGACGGAACTTGCCGTTGTCGCCGCAGATCTTCTTCGCGTCCGCTTCCAGCTCCGGCGACACCAGCAGCAGACTGAAATCGCCGAGGAACGGCAGACCGTCCGGCGTGGTCATGCGGCCGGCGAGCGCCTGGGCCGCCGTGATGTTCGAGACGGACAGCGTCGAGGTAATGAGGTTGGAGAAGGTGCCGGCATCGGGATCCGGCACAAACTTGCGGCCGCTGGACCCCCTGGATGCGACCGGGTGATCCGTCGCTGCCCAAGGCTTATTATCGCCGCCGACGTGATTGGAGTCGAAGGCATTGCCGAACATACGCAGCATGTGCATATATACGGTCATGGCGGCGCTGTTGCCGAGCATCTTGCCGACGCGCCCGCACTCGCCGCTCTTGTCGACCTTCGCCTGCTTGTAGCCGACGGACTCGCTCAGAGAGAACTCCTCCGGCGTGATGATGGTCTTGAAGCCGCGCTTCTTGGTGCCTTCGTTGAGGTTGTTGCCGTCGTAAGAGGGCATCTCACCGTAGCCGCCGCCGGCGGTCAGCTCGTAGTCGATGCTGTTGGCATTGGCGACGCCGATGATGCTCAGCAGCTTGTTGAGGCGGTTCGCGTAGGCGTAATCAAACGCCTTGCCGACGAACTTGTAGTTGTCGGTCTTCCATGCAGTCATATTAGGCATGTTTGTTCTCCTTGTATTATAGAGTAGTAGTTTTTATAGCCCCTCTCCAAGGGCTGTGTGCTACACTGTAAAGGATGCTGTGGATCGGTTTAATTCTCCTACCGCTCGACGGTTCGCGAAAGGTTCCAA
>Ga0310695_10002827_pt1 | contig 35475 bp, 32 predicted proteins | sample RumenRJG_04DNA_FD_203882 | JGI IMG/M metagenome (GOLD analysis project Ga0310695, IMG submission 203882) | Bovine rumen microbial communities from Lethbridge, Alberta, Canada - RJG_04 (v2) (version 2) | ecosystem: Host-associated > Mammals > Digestive system > Stomach > Rumen | place: Canada... | reverse complement strand
CTTATCCTATGCCTCTCGAGACAGCCGGCAAGGATGATATCTACGTAGGTCGTGTTCGTAAGGACCTGAGCGACGACTGTGGTCTTACCTTCTGGCTCTCTGGCGACCAGATCCGTAAGGGTGCAGCTCTGAATGCCGTTCAGATTGCTGAGTACCTCGTAAAGGTAGGAAATGTTAAGTAAGATATTATATAGGGCAGTCGTTATGGCTGCCCTTTTATTTACTTGTAGCTGTGGCGCTGGCGATGATGACGGACAGCGTCTGGGCGAATATATCGTAGGAACATGGTATCGTGGATGGGATAAGGGTGATGTCATCATCGATGGTGATACGGATCTGGAACCGGAGAATTTTTCCTATGATAAGTTTGTATTCATGCCTGATGGCAAATATAATGGTATGATGCGTAATGGCTCTTTCACTGCATACGATGTGTTTGGTGACGTCATATACGAAGGAACATACCGTTGTGATAACAATAACCTTAGACTGGAGTTTGTCAATGAGTCAGGCAGCAACCAGAAAATCCTGGCACAGGTGATGTCTTTTACGGAAGACACCATTACGCTACGCTATGAAAACGAGGAATACAATGTTACCGTCACAATGATTATAAGGAAGAACTATTCTTCTTCCACATCCTCTTTGTAGAAGGTACGGTAAACGGTAATCTGATTATATGCTGTAAAATATCCCAGGCAACCTCCTGTGAAATTCTGCATGGGGTTGGTGCCTGTGTTGTCCATCAGTTGCATGGAGTAGAGATAGTCGTATGAGCGCTGGTCTATGGCTCTGATAAGGATCTTTAGCTCGTCTCCGTCATTAAGCTGGTTTTTCTCCTGAGTCTTCCCGTCATGGAAGAATGAGAACAGCTGTTGCAGTTCCTTGTTAGGATTCTGTTCATCGCGCATCACAGCCCAGCGATGGCCTACACCGTTGCGATATATATGCATATAGTACCAGCTGTCTTCATTGGGGATGTCCTGTATCTTAAGGTCGCCAAAACAGATTCTCTCCGATCCAACCTTCATCCAGACAAAACGGAAACTGTTCATCTTAGGTTCTTTCTGCATCGTAGATGTCGAGGTGTAGTGCTTACCTTCTATCTCCACATCTATATAATATGTTGTGCCAGGCACTCCCTTGAGCGAAGGCATACGGTGAAAGCCGTTCCGGGTATAGGGAATATCCCATTTGTTGCCTTTGTCGTCGCTGAGGGTCACCTTCGTCCCTGTAACATCGCTGATGCCATTGTTGTCGTCCATATTGTTGGTATGGCTGATGCGTACGTTTGTACCTTCGTTGGATATCGATGCCTCTATTACATAGAGTGGGTCTACCTGATGGTAATCAAGGTCGATGTCCTTCTCACAGGAGAGGAGCGTCATCACGGAAAACAATATGGTAAAACGCAAATACTTCATGGCTCAGAATTTTACATTAAACGTTACGCTGGGTACGATGCCGAAGAGCGAATACTGTTTAGCACGGGTACGGGCACCGTTCTCACTGTCCTCGAAGTTGATGAGGTAGGGATTATAGTGGTTGTAGAGATTATAGATGCTTATGGCCCATTCGTGGGTGGTTCTGCGATACTTCTTCTTCCACACGGCACTCACGTCGAGTCTGTGATAGTCTGGCGCACGATAGCCGTTACGCTCTGCGTAGTAGTATACCCAGTTGTCTTCTATCTGGTACTTTCCACTGGGAGCCGTAAAGGCCTGTCCTGTATTGAAGACCCACGCGGCATTGAGTGTCCATCTGTTGCTCAGACGATACATTGCGGCGATGCTGACGTCATGTCGGCGGTCGTTGTTGGCATCATACCATCTGCTGCCGTTGATACCGTCGATACGTGTCTTTGACCATGATAGGGTATATGAGAGCCATCCGGTAAGACGTCCAGTGTTCTTCCTTGCACTCATCTCCACTCCATAGCCTTTTCCCTCGCCAGGAAGGATGAGACGCTCTATCTCTATCTCACTGCTGAAGGATTTTCCGTCGCGATAGTCGAGCACGTTCTTTACCTTACGATAGTAGCCTTCGAGCGAGAAGTCATAGTCCTGTGAGGGTGTCATCGCAAAGATACCCAGGCTAACCTGGTCTGCTATCTCAGGATCTACGATATTACTGCTGATAGTATAGCGGTCGAATGGAGTAGTGGTGTTCTGATTACGCAGGGCGTGGATATTCTGAGTCGAACGTGCGTATGCGAGCTTGACAGAGAGGGGTAAGAGGTGAGAGGTGAGAGGTGAGAGGTCGAAATTGAGACTTGCACGTGGTTCGAGGTTAAGGTGGGTCTTCACAATCTGGTTCTTGCCGTAGCTGTAGAACCAGTCTATCTCACCGTTCTCATCGATATCGTAATATAGTGATCCTCCCATAGGTGAGAATGCGCTCAGTCGCACTCCTGCTGAGGCGGTAAGTCTTTTTGAGAACTTGAATATGCCATTCACCCATGCTGCATTCTCCCAGGCCCGGCGCTGTTCTTTGTCGTGCTTGTTAACAATCTGCCACTCTGCTGACTTTATATTCAGAAGTGATGTCTGAAGGCCTATGTCTAACTTGTGATTCCCTAGTTCAAGGTGCAGGTCATGGCGCAGGCTCTCCTGACGGATGTGTCCGTTGAACCATACGTTAATGCCAAACATGTCTATTCCGTTGTCAGTCTCGTAGTCGCTATGGAAGATTGTTGTCTGAGCATTGCTTCCTGCGCTGTTGATATGATGCAGCCATTTCAGACTTGCTGCGATGTTACGCCAACGGATATCTATCATATCCTCTATGGCGGTCCTGTCGAAACCAGTGAAAAAGGTAAGAAACAGCTGGTCGCGTTTTGTTATCGTCCAGTCGGCCTTAGCATTGACGTCATAGAAATACAGGGCATTGTTCCTGTAGTTCTTCGACAGCTTAAGAAAGGCGTCGAGATAGCTTCTGCGGGCTGTGATAAGGAATGAGGCCTTGTCTTTTACTATCGGTCCCTCGAGCATCGCCTTTGCTGATAGCAGACCTATCGACAATCCTCCATGCAGGTTCTGTTTGTCGCCTGTACGTCCTGTGATATCCAGCACTGCCGATGATGCCCCTCCAAACTGCGCTGGGAGGAGCCCTTTGTAGAGTGTGGCACTTCCTAAGGCGTCATCGTTGAAGGTAGAGAAGAGTCCTGCCAGATGGCCTACATTTCTTACAGGCGCATTGTCGTAGAGCACCAGATTCTGTGCTGCCGTTCCTCCTCTTACCTGGAAACTGCTCGAAGCGTCGCTCTCGGCCTTGATGCCAGGCAACAGCTGAAGTGATCGCATGATATCATTCTCTCCAAAGAGCGATGGGGTAGAGGTGAGCTCTTTCAGCTGAAGCTGTTCTGCTCCAGCCTGCACACTCTGTACTCGTTGAAGGGCACCGTTAGAGGTCACCACCACCTCCTCAAGATGCTCGGTGCGGATTGTGTCTTCTGCCGTTGTGGGCATGAAGAACAGTGCTGATATCAGTGCTGATAGCAAGACTATTTAGATTGATAAAGGACAGACAACGTTGGCTTGTAGGTGTTCTCGAGGGTTACAGTGATGAATCCGCCCTCGGCTTCGAATTTCGCTATACGATGGTCTTCTCCGTCCTTAAGCATGTTTGGCCATGCGCCAATGCTCTTCTCGAAGTCGTCACGTATCTGCTGCCACATCTTTCGCGTACTGTCGTTAGTAGAGATGATATAGTTCTCCTGAAGGGCATCAATGGTGTCGTTATGCTGAGCAATCATCAGACGGTATTTCTCTGCGGGGTTAACCATCGAGACACGTGAGAAGTCTGAGTCGGTCTTGGCAGAGTCGATAGCGAATCCGCGAGCTACAAGAGAGTCACAGAAGGTCTTGAATGGAGTACCCATGGAGAGTCCGCGATATTCAAGTGCTTTCTTCTCACCATTACTGCAGGCACATAATGCCAGAAAAGCCACAAAGGCAACGAATATATTCTTCATCGTAATTATTTTTTATTTTTTATTTTACATTTTTTATTTAAAAAAGTGTGAGTGTGTAGAGGTATACCACTGCTGCTGGTATTGCAAGCAGCGAGGAGTCGAAACGGTCGAGCATTCCTCCATGTCCTGGAAGGATATTCCCTGAGTCCTTGATGCCGAGAGTACGTTTGAAGAGACTCTCCACAAGGTCGCCACAGGTGCCGAACACCACTACCGTCAGTCCAAGACCAGCCCACTCAAATGGATTCAGACCCAAATCGTTCACTCCGTATTTGTCTGTAAGATACCATATCAGCACAGCTATGCCCATCACTATGATGCCACCTCCGATGCTGCCTTCCCAGCTCTTTCCTGGAGATATGCGTGGGAAGAGTTTGTGCTTGCCTAAGAGCGAACCACAGAGGTATGCGCCTGTATCGTTCATCCAGAGGAAGATAAACACGCAGAGGGGGATTAGATAGGTGTACTGGATATCATAACCCTGACTGCGGAAAGCCAGAACGTTGAGCAGCGAGAATGGTAATGCGATATACATCTGCGACATCATCGTATATGCCCAGTCTGCGATTGGGTCTTCCTGTTTCAGATAGAGCTCTGCTACCATCAGGTAGACTATCGACAACAGATAGGGGATGAATACCGACGATGGTGTGATGCCACTGCAGAAACCTGCCATCGCGAGGAAGAAATATACTCCTGCCACAGTGCAGATCATGCGGTTGATGGTTATGCCGCCTTTATCGTTTACAAGGCCAGTAAACTCCCATATCGTCAGTCCTGTGACCAGAGCAAAGAGAAACACCATTGCTCTCGGATTAAGAAAGCAAGTAACTACTGCTGCCACAAACAGCACTCCCGTTATCGTCCTGACAATAAAATTATTCATTATTCCTCCTCCTTATTATTTGGGGTTTCTTCTTTCTTTTCCTCAAGAGCCTTTGCTTCTCGCTCCAACTCCTTGGCTCTCTCCTCGGCCATACGCTCTGCGTCGGCTTTCATCTGAGCCTCAAGGAGCTCCTCAGCACGTGAGGTCCATGGGCGCTTGCCGAAGATACGCTCCACATCCTCTGCGAAGATCACCTCGCGGTCGATGAGCAGCTGGGCCAGCTGTGCGTGACCTTCCTTATGCTCCATCAGTATCTTCTTGGCACGCTCATACTGCTCATTGATCATGCGCAGCACCTCGTCGTCCATAATCTTTGCCGTTGTCTCTGAATATGGCTTCTGGAACTGATACTCGGCATTGTTGTAATAACAGATATTCGGCAGTTTCTCGCTCATTCCTGCGAAGGCGATCATGCCGTAGGCCTGTTTTGTGGTACGCTCCAGGTCGTTCATCGCTCCTGTAGATACTGAGCCGATGAAGAGCTCCTCGGCAGCACGTCCGCCAAGCAGCGAACACATCTCGTCGAGCATTGCCTCCTTCGTCTGCAGCACACGCTCCTCAGGCAGGTACCATGCTGCTCCGAGGGCCTGTCCGCGAGGTACGATGCTTACCTTTACCAGTGGGTTGGCAAACTCCGTAAACCATGATATCGTGGCGTGGCCAGCCTCGTGGATGGCTATCGAACGTTTCTCGGCCTGTGTCATCACCTTTGTCTTCTTCTCCAGACCTCCGATGATACGGTCTACGGCATCGAGGAAGTCCTGCTTGCCCACCTTCTCACTGTCGTGACGTGCTGCTATCAGTGCGGCCTCATTACATACATTGGCGATGTCGGCGCCTGAGAATCCTGGTGTCTGACGGGCAAGGAAGTCGATATCCACAGTGTCGTCAATCTTCAGCGGCTTCAGATGAACCTGGAACACCTCCTTACGCTCGTTGAGGTCAGGGAGGTCTACGTGTATCTGACGGTCGAAACGTCCTGCACGCAGCAGTGCTGAGTCGAGCATGTCGGCACGGTTGGTGGCAGCGAGGATGATAACACCGCTGTTGGTGCCGAATCCGTCCATCTCTGTAAGCAGTGCGTTGAGGGTGTTCTCACGCTCGTCGTTACCGCCCATGGCTGGGTTCTTCGAACGGGCACGTCCCACGGCGTCTATCTCATCGATGAAGATGATACATGGCGACTTTGCCTTGGCCTGTGAGAAGAGGTCGCGCACACGACTGGCTCCCACACCCACGAACATCTCCACAAAGTCTGATCCTGACATCGAGAAGAAAGGCACTCCTGCCTCTCCGGCTACGGCCTTGGCCAACAGGGTCTTACCTGTTCCTGGAGGCCCCACGAGCAGTGCTCCCTTGGGGATCTTTCCTCCCAGATCGGTATATTTCTGTGGGTTCTTGAGGAATTCCACTATCTCCTGTATCTCCTGCTTGGCGCCTGCCTGTCCTGCCACATCCTTGAATGTGATACCCAGGTCGCCGCCCTTCTCATACATCTTGGCTTTCGACTTGCCTACGCTGAACACGCTGCCGCCTGCGCCCATGCCTCCGCCTCCCATGCGGCGCATTATGAGTATCCAGAGGCCGATGATAAATGCGAAGGGCAGGATGTTATAGAGTATCATGTTGAAGAATCCGCTGTCCTGATGGTTCTCGAAACTGAGGTCGCCGTCGAAAGTCTTGGCATCCTTGGCTTCGTTGAGGAATGTCTCCACCTGGTCTACCGATCCGAACTCCACCTCCATATACGGCTCAGTGCCCGTCTGCTGTGTCCCCTGATGGAACACGTCACGGATATGCTCTGGCTTGACGTACATCTTCAGGGTGTTCTGACTCTTGTTCACCACCACCTTCGATGCGTAGCCCTTGGCCACCATCGTCTTGAAGTTTGTGTATGTGGCTTTCTTCGCGATACTGCTGTTCTCAGGACCGCCGCTTGAGAAATACAGCAGTCCCAGGGCGAGGATGGCTACCATGTATATCCAGTTCATATTGAACTTGGGCATGTTCATCTTCGGCCCGTTGTTATTCTGATTCTGTTTGTTATCCATTAAAGCTTAATGTGCAATGTTCATTGTTCAAAGTTCAATCTACGTCTGGCACTCGTGTCAGTTTTGCATCCTCCCACAGATGCTCCAGATCGTAATACTCTCTCACGTCGGGCAGGAAGATATGCACCAGCACGTCGGTATAGTCCATAGCCACCCACTGCGCATTCTCCAGACCTACCACGTGGGCGGGCTTCTCCTTGAGTTGCTCGCGACACATGTCGCCAACCGACTCTGCTATCGCCTCTACCTGTGTGGGTGAGCCTCCCTGACATATTATGAAGTATTTGCAGATGGTTCCCTCGATTTTCGTAAGGTCAGCAATCACTATCTGGCTGCCTTTCTTCTCCTGGATACCTGCCTTAATCGTCTCTACTAACTGTTTTGTTTGTTCCATTATATATAATTAGGTGAAAATTCTGTGCAAAGGTACAGTAAAATGCGCTAAATGCAAAAGAAAATAGAAAATTTTGCGGTTTTTTTGAAATTTTCTGCGAAAAATTTTGGTAGTTCACAAAAAAGTAGTACCTTTGCACCCGCAAAACGAAACAAGGACGTTTTGTTGAGCATGACATTGGGGTATGGTGTAATGGTAACACTACAGATTCTGGTCCTGTCATTCTTGGTTCGAGTCCGAGTACCCCAACATTTTAATCGCTAAGTCGCTGAAAAATAAAGCACTTAGCGATTTTCCTTTTCTAAAATTTCCGAAAATTTCCCGAAATATTCGCCTTATTATAAGATTGTGGGTGCAAAATAATCCAGCCATAACTTAATAATTTTAGTTCAACAATCGAGTTATCGGCTGCAAATATATAGTGAAGGGTGTTTCAAAAGTCGGGCAGATCGGCTGGTTCGAGTACTTCGATGCTATCGCGATAGGAAAACAGTTTACCGAGCAAATCGTCTGTTGGGCGGATATCGAATGAGAAATCAGTGTAGTGGTCGCCAGACTCCAACTCACGCTGCGAATGATGTAGAGGCAGGGTGCGCAGGTAGTTGAGCACAATGAGAGTCCCTTCTGTGATCAGAAAGATAATTCTCTACCAGCTTGGTAGAGTTTTGTCACATGGTGTCAGTATAGATTGGGACAATTGGACATTGGACAATTGGACATTAAGCCATATTTTTATGTGAATGGACATAAAAATGATGGAAGATTATAATTATTATATAATATTATACAGTACTATATATAATATATATATTATATATAGTACTGATATTCGGTTTGAAATTAAAAAACCACCTTAATGTCCAATGTCCAATGTCCAATTGTCCAGTTTTGGTGGTTTTCATATAAGCATTTAGTAATTACACGAAAAATAGGTTCAAAACATATCGATTTTGGCGATTTGATTTGCAAGGACGATGAAATATTCGTACCTTTGCATTGTCAAAGAAAAAAGGCGAAATTTGCGGCCTAACTAGGGAACAAAAATTATCAAGCGCGCGGATAAGTGTTTCATAGGGAAAGCCAAAAACAGAGTCTGATTCGGAGATAATAAGAATTATTAACAACAAATTAAAACGATCTATTAACAATTTAAAGAAAAGAAAGGAAGAGAATTATGGCATTGAAAGTAAAAGCAGTAGAGAAGAAGATTAAATTTAGCAAAGAAGATCCAGGCGTTTATCGCTACGTGATGCAGCCCGACCTGTATATCGCCCTCAGTCAGGTGAAGGTCATCAAGGAGGCGGCCCTCCGCTCCATCAAAGAGTGCCTGTCCCCATGTGAGGCTACGCTGTTTCGCTATTACACTGCTTCTTTATGTATTGTATGGCCATCATCGTTAGGTCATCGCTCTGCTCAGCATCGCCCACAAACTGGTGAACGGCTTCTGTCATCAGACTGATAAGTTGCTGAGGCTCCTGCTGTTGCTGGGCGAGAGCCTTTACGGCCACATCGTTGACACGCTCCATATCGAACAGCTTAAAGTCGGCACTCGTCGCCTCGGTCAGTCCATCGGTGAAGAGGAAGATGGTGGTGTTAGTATATATCTGCGCCTCCTGCAGCGTGTAGTCCCAGTCGGGCATGACACCTACAGGTATGTTACTGTCACAAGGCAGCTCGCCAACACCTGCACCTACGAGCAACGGCGCGTCATGGCCTGCATTGCTATAGTGCAGCATTCCTGTAGGCAGGTCGAGCACACCAACGAAGAGGGTGACAAACATATTGGTCTTGTTCATGTCGGCAATCATCTGATTCATGATGCTTACGATGCGGTCAGGCTTAGACTCATGGGCAGAAGTGGTACGGAAGACAGCTCTGGTGACGGCCATGAATAACGAAGCCGGCACGCCTTTACCTGATACGTCGCCGATGCAGAAGAAGAGTTTGTCATCGCGGAAATAGAAGTCGAACAGGTCGCCGCCCACTTCCTTGGCAGGAGTCAGCGAGGCATATAGCTGCACGTCGTCACGGTCCCCGCGTGTGGGGAAGTTCTCAGGCAACATACCCATCTGTATGCCGTTGGCAATACGGAGGTCGCTCTCTATCGAGGCTTTCTCGGCAGTGGTTTCCTTCAGCTCTTCGATGTATTTCACCAATGACTGCTGCATGTTGCCAAACGAGTGGCTCAGCTGTCCGATCTCGTCGATGCGCTCGAAGTTGGGCAACTCGGCATCAAAATGTCCAGATGCGATGGTCTCAGCCTCATGAGCCAGTCGTCGCAGAGGGCTCAGCTCGCGGGTGATGATGCGGATAAACAGGTATAACATCAGCAGCAGACCAGTGATTACAATTGCCATGACTGAACGGCGCAGACGGTCGAAGCCGCTGAAGATATCTTTCTCAGGGCATACGATAGCCATCGAACAGCCTGTATTGCCAAGCGGTTTATAGAACACGTAACAATCCTTGCCGTCGATATTCATGTGCTTCATGCCCTCCTCTCCACGCTGCATGGCGTGACCCAGTGCCACCATAGCTGTATCCGGGCGTTCTAAGGTCTGGGTAAAAATGGTCTGACGGGTAATCTTTGTGCTGTCGGGGTGCACGAAGTAAGTACCGCCACGACCTATCATGATGCTATAGGAGTTGGGATACGGTTTTGTGGCAGAGATGGTATTCGAGAGCCAGGAGATGGAGAGACTGGTGTTGATGACTCCTATCTTCTGGCCGTCTTTGTTCTTGATGGTCTGGCAATAGCTTGTCACCATCTCGCTGGTGTTTGTAGTCACGTCGAGATCCATGTATGGCTCCGTCCAGCACGGTCTGTCGAGTAGCGTCGACATGAGATACCAGTCAGTGAAGAAATACTGGTAGCTGTCGCTGCCGCCCTGTATGGTGCGTAACGAGTCGCCGATGTGTTTTGTATAGGCAGAGAAGTAGCGGCCTTTGTCCTTGAAATAGTAAGGCTCGAAGGCGATGGAGCAGTTGTAGAAGTCGGGATTGTTGGCCAGCATACTACGGCTGTATACAAACATTGAGTCGGCCTTGTTAGGATGGCGCGATACGAGCCACTTGGTCATGTTTGAGGCAACCTCCACACGGTTCAGGATACCTTCCACGCGCAGCGATGTCTTGTCGAGTATCTGCGAAGCGTGGCTGATGGCCTCCTGTCTTACGGCCTCATGCGACTGAAAGAACAGGAATCCGAGGGCAACGGTGAATATGATGGCTGCAAACAATACAACCCACAGGCTGACCCTTATGGATAGTTTACGGCGGATATATTTTAGTATTTCATTCATAAACAAGTTCATCGTAAGTTATCTGGCGGTTCAGCATACTGTTCTCAACCATCAATTGGCTGGCAAGCTTAACCATATCCGGACGAAGGCGGAACTCTCGTTTCTTCGATTCGCGGTCTACCTGTAGGCGAAGCACTTCCTTGAGCATCAGTCGTTGCATAACACGATTAGTTGCGATTTTGGTCTTGTCTACGTACTGCATCACGATGTCGAGTGTTTCATCAGGATGCTGTGCTGCCCATTCCCAGCCCTTCCTGCTGGCTTGGGCGAAACGATGTGCCTGATCCTTGTGCTTGGAATAGTACTCTCGAGTCATATAGACACCATCTTCCTGCACGTTGTAACCATGATCGCAGAAACGGTAAACATTCTTGTCGTTAGTCTCTATACCTGCCTGTACCAGCTGGTAGTATTCATTGTAGCTCATGGCCAGCGTGGCATCGAGGGCACCGGAGAGGAAGAGGTTGACATTCTGAGCAAAACGGATCCACTCGTAATCAAGATGGTCCTTGATGCTCATGCAGATGGCCAGCTGTCCGAAGCCCACACTCCAGATGCCCACACGGGCACCCTTTTGAGTCAACGGGTCCTTACCACGAGCAGAGACAATTACCATCGCATTATTCATCGATGTCTGTAGGATGTTCACCAAGGGAATGCCCTGATCGATTATCTCCAAGGCCTGACAGAGCTGCAGTGTCGTTGCCTGGCACTGTTTTTTGCGCAAACGACTCATGGCAGGCTGCGTGGACGACGGATGTTCTATCTTCACTTTCAATCCCGCCTCGCGGTAGAACCCCTTCGCCTCGGCCACATAATAGCCCGCAAACTGAGCCTGTGCCGTCCACTGGGGTGTAAATACGATGGTCTCGCCCTGAGCCTGTACCTTGCTATAGCAAAAAGCAAGGAGGATGGCAAGCGTTGTCAGTAGTCTCATTTTTTCTTCTTTCTGTCGTTTTGCATCTTTATCACGAAGATGATAATGCTACATGTGAAGGTGATAGCGTTAGTAAAGAACATGAAGACACCCTCGCGCCCGAGCATCCAGCCCTGTGCCATAAACGCAAAACTTCCGATTGCCATCATAATGAATCCGGGCAACGATATTCCGTCGGTTCTTCGAGTACGCATAGTATGAATGGCCTGTGGCAGATATCCGCAAATGAGGCCGATGCTGGCTATCCAGCCAAAGATGTCGAATAATAGCTGATTTTCCATAATTCATTTCTTGTTAGTAAGATATTTGGGTGCAAATATAATAAAAATAACTGATAGTTGGTAATTTTTTGCAAGAAAAAAGATTTTGGGGCGCATCACTGCGCCCCAAAATCCTTACTAACCAATTAACTAACTAACAATAACCTAATTTATGTATGAAAAAACTAATTCTTAACTTTTGACGATGCAAAGGTACGGTGAAATAATGGTGTACGGAAATCCGTTCAACGAATCTGCTTTTTTTTTCAGCAAAAAGCTTTGTCGTTTGCAGAAATAATTGTATTTTTGCAGAAATTATACAAATAGCTAAATAATAAAGAAGATAATGAATACTAAAAAACTTATTATCGCTGCACTGACAGCACTCTTTACAGGTTTCTCACAACAGGCAGATGCCAGCCAGACTGTTACACCCCTATGGCTTAGGGATGTTCAGGTCAGTCCTGATGGTTCACAAGTGCTCTTTTGCTACAAGGGAGACATATATAAGGTTTCTGTAAATGGCGGAACTGCTGTTCGGTTGACCACGCAGGACAGTTATGAGTGTTCTCCCGTATGGAGCGCCGACGGCAGACAGATAGCCTTTGCCAGTGACAGACACGGCAACCTCGACATCTTCGTGATGGCGGCTGAGGGCGGAGTGGCCAGACGCCTGACATACAACAGTGTGGCAGAGGTGCCCCAGGCTTTCACACCCGATGGCAAATGGGTGCTCTTTGGGGCGCAGATACAGGACCCGGCACAGAGCGTGATGTTCCCGTCAGGCAGACTGACGGAACTGTACAAGGTGCCAGTGAAGGGCGGACGTACTCTACAGGTATTGGGTACACCCGTAGAGATGCTCAGTCTTACACCTGACGGCAAGAGCTTCTATTATCAGGACCGTAAGGGCGGAGAAGACGAGTGGCGCAAGCACCATACCTCTTCTATAACGCGTGATATATGGTTCTATGATGCCAAGAGCGGTAAGCATACAAACATCACGGATAATCCTGGTGAGGACCGTAATCCTGTGGTTAGTGCCGATGGTAAGAAACTCTATTTCCTGAGCGAACGCAATGGAGGAAGCATGAATGTGTACTCTTGTGAGGGTAATGACGTCAAGCCTGTTACTAACTTCAAGACCCATCCTGTTCGTTTCCTGAGTATGGCGAAGAACGGTATGCTCTGCTATGCTTACAACGGAGAGATATATACCCAGAAGGGAGCAGAGAAGCCAAAGAAACTGGCTGTATCTCTAATCCGTGACGACGAAGTGGCGATTGTAGACCTCAGCTTTGTTACAGGAGCACGTCGGCCTGTGGTGAGCAAGGATGGCAAGCAAGTGGCCTTCGTGGTGAGAGGTGAGGTGTTTGTTACCAGCACGGAATATGCCACAACCCGCAGGATTACCCAGACGGCAGGCGCTGAGGCTGACGTGGATTTCGCACCCGACGGCAGGACCATCGTATATGCCTCAGAGCGTAACGGCAACTGGCAGCTCTACACTGCCAGCATCGTGAGGGATGATGACCTGAACTTCGCCAACGCTACTCTGATAAAGGAAGAGAGTGTATTCCCAGAACTGCCTGCGCTGAAACTTGAAGGGAAGATAGACTTCTCACAGGTTGAGCGGCGCTGTCCTAAGTACAGTCCTGACGGCAAGAAACTGGCCTTTATCGAGGATCGTATAAAACTGAAAGTGGTTGACCTGAAGACAAAGAAGGTTACGCAGGTTACTGACGGCAGCAAGTGGTATAGCCAGAGCGGTCAGTTCGACTATGAGTGGAGTCCTGACGGAAAGTGGTTTGTACTGAGCTATATCGCCAATCGTCGTGACCCCTATACCGACCAGGGTATTGTAAGTGCTGCAGGCGGTGAGATTCATCCTATCACCCAGAGCGGATATATGAGCGGTGGGTCTCGTTGGGTGATGGACGGCAAGGCTATCCTGTTTGAGAGCGAACGCTATGGCATGCGTAGTCATGCATCATGGGGAAGTCAGCAGGATGTGTTCCTGGCTTTCCTCACTCAGGATGCCTATGACCGTTTTCGCCTGTCGGCTGAGGACTATGCTCTGCTAAAGGAATTGGAGAAAAAGAATGAAAAGAAGGCAGACAAGAAGTCTGGCAAAAAGGAAGAAGAAAAAGGTAAGAAGGGTGATAAAAAGTCTGACAAGAAGGAAGAATCCGATTCTGTGAAGGCTTTGAAGATAGAGTTTGAGGGTCTGGAGAATCGCATTGTCAGGCTGACACCAAACAGTAGTCGTCTGGGCGATGCCATCGTGAGCAAGGATGGAGAGAGCCTCTATTACTTCTCTGCCTTCGAGGGAGCACCCGACCTGTGGAAGATGGATCTTCGCAAGCATGAGACAAAATTGCTGAGCAAGGGCACTAGGGGCGGAAGCGGTTCGCTGCAGATGGACAAGGAAGGCAATCTCTACTCGTTGGGAAGCACCATGATGAAGATAGAGAAAGGCGACAAGACGAAAGCCATCACCTATAATGCTCAGATGAAACTCGACCTCGCTGCAGAACGCGAGTATATGCTGCGTCACGTGGCAAAACAGATAAACAAAAAGATATTCCGTACAGACTATAACGGTTGCAACTGGGAGCTGATGCTGCAGAACTATGTACGTTTCCTGCCACATATCGACAATAACTATGACTTTGCAGAGTTGCTGAGCGAGTTGTTGGGTGAGTTGAATGTAAGTCATACGGGTGGAAGATTCAGTCCTGCCCTCAAGGGAGACGCCACTGCACAGCTGGGACTGCTCTATGACATGACAGAGGCCACTGATGGAATGAAGATCACAGCTGTGCTTGAAGACGGACCTTTCAGCAAAGCTAACAGTAAGGTGAAGGTGGGTGATGTTATCACAGCCATCAATGGAATTCCACTTGGCAAGGATACAGACCTGGCGCAGTTGCTGAACCTGTGTAAGGGCAAGAAGACGCTCGTAAGCCTGAAAGGTAATGCCGGCACATGGGATGAGGTGGTGTTACCCATCAGCAAGGCAGAGCAGTCGGATCTGTTATATAAACGCTGGATTAAGAGCAGGGCAGCTGAGGTGGAGCGCCTGTCGAACGGCCGTTTAGGTTATGTGCATATAGAAGGGATGAACGATGCCAGTTTCCGCGATGTCTATTCTGACATCTTAGGCAAGTATAACCTGAAGGAGGGTATAGTCATCGACACCCGTTACAATGGAGGCGGACGTCTGCATGAGGATATAGAGATACTGTTCTCTGGAAAGAAATACTTTACACAAGTGATTCGTGGTAGGGAGGTTTGCGATATGCCAAGCAGACGTTATAACCATCCGAGTATCATGTTACAGGCAGAGGGTAACTACAGCAATGCACACGGAACACCTTGGGTGTACAGCCATCAGAAGATAGGAAAGCTGGTGGGTGCTCCGGTGCCAGGAACAATGAGTTCTGTGAACTGGGAGACGTTACAAGACCCAACGCTGGTATTTGGCGTACCTGTCATAGGTTATCAGTTGCCTGACGGTTCATATCTTGAGAATACTCAGTTGGAGCCGGATATCCATATTCTGAACCGTCCTGAGACTGTTGTAACAGGTACAGACCTGCAGCTTGAGGCCGCAGTACGAGAACTCCTGAAGGAGCTCTAAGCCCTCGACATTCCCCTCCTCTCGAGAGGAGGGGTTAGGGGAGGAGTGATTAAACTTTTTTTCTGATATAATCAGCAAAAATCCTTGCAGCGCTCTCAACCTTAGCGGCGCAAGGTCTTGTCTTGTAGTATTCTGCTGTACGAGCTGAAGCAACATAGCTGTTTTGTGCCTTCTCATATCCCTTGATACCAAGGATCTCAGCACAAATCAAACTGCCGTTTTCCTCTTTTGATTTAGCCAGCAAATCCTGCACGACCTTATAACATGCCGATTTGCCCTCGCGATCGGAACCCTCAGTTTGGCCACAATCCAAACCTACAAGCATGACTATGCCCGATACCGCCCCGCACATCATGCGCATACGGCCCACGCCGCCGCCAAAGCCTGCGGCAATCTTCTTGGCCAGCGTCTCGTCGAGGCCGTAGATGTCGGCAAAGGCAGCCACCACGCTCTGGCAGCAGCCATACCCCTGCATGAAATAGTCTACCGCCCGTGCCACACGGGTGTCAAGTTCCTGGTCAGTCATCACTGTCGCCCCTCCACAGCTCGTTAAGGCGTTTCTGCACGGCTGGTAGCAGTGCCGGGATCTTATGAGTCTTCTCAAACTGGCGGATGTTGTCATAGGTCATGTTCATCCGGTTGTCCTTCTTCAGCTGCTTCAACTCGTCCTTGGTGACGTAGGCACGATCGGTGTTGTATACCTCGATGGCGAAGATGCGGTGCGACGTGCGCCCGTTCTTCTCCTTATCCCAGCTGATGTTGATTTGTTGCATCATCATGTCCTCGGGCGAGTAGTTGCCGTCGTCGTCGATACGGTAGACGAAGTAGTTAGTCTCAACCTTCTTGTCGCCCATCTCGCTGTCGTTCTTCTTGCGCTTGGCCAGCTCCTTTGTCTTGCCTTCGGCTTCCAGTCGCAGGCGTGAGGCTGTCGTCGCCTCATAAGAGATACGGCGCAGACCTGTCTCTCGGTTGTCGGTGACATAGCCCAGTGTGGTTCCCTTGTTACTGATTATGCGCTTCTTGTCGGGCCCCTCCTGTACGAGCTTTGCCCCGATAATCTTGTATCGATTTATAATCATGTTCTCAATCTTCTGCATCTTCAGGCGAGAGTTACGGTCAATCTCTTTCCCTATGGCCATGTTGAACAGCGTCTTGATAATGCCCTTGATAGCCTTCGAGGTGTGGTGCGTGTCGGCACTGAGTTTCTTCTTCGTGCGGTCGTAGGAGTTGTCGGTGAGCCCGGAGCGGTAGTAGATGATGCCCAGACTGTCTTCATACAAATACAGCCGGTAGTAGGTCTGTGCATATACTATCGGCTTCTTGGTGACGGTGACCTCAGGCAGTCCGAAGTCTGCCTCTATAAGGGTGATGCGTCCGCTCTTGCCGTTCACCTTGTAGAGATTCGGCTTATAGGCTACGTGGCTGACGGTGATGATGTCGGCACCCTTCACGTCGTCTATCACGCCGTTGAAGTCGGTGATGCCGATGAGTTGTGCGTCGGTAGTGAACACCGACACGTAGGGCACAGGCTCGCCGTTTTCATCGACTGTCTGAATACGCTGAGCTGATGCCGGAAGCATCGCCGCCAGCATCAGCATCACTGTAATGAGTTGTCTCATAAGGTCTATTCTGCTTTGAAGTTCTCGAGGTCTTCCACCTTGAACCTGTCGATATATGCAGCGTGGCCCATGATGTCCTCGGTAGCCATGCGTACGTACACGTTGGCACTCTTCTCGAAGAGCTCTGGAGCCTTTGTTGCATCGCGGAGGATGAGGATCGACATCACGAGCTCGGCAGTCATGTTGTACAGACGGCGAGCGAGGAAGTCGTGAGCCTCCTGGCTGTCGAGAGACTTCACCTTAGCGAGGGCTTCCTCATAGATCTTCACGAGAGCCAGCAGACGGTCGCCCATAGGCTTCAGGGTGTCGAGACACTCCATACCGTCGATCATCTCCTTGATGTTGTTCAGCATCGTGCCATTGGTGATGTAGCGGATGGCTGCGACAACCTGCAGCTGCGTCGTACCCTCGTAGATAGAGAAGATACGTGCGTCGCGGAACAGACGCTGACTCTTGTACTCCATGATGAAGCCTGAACCACCGTGGATTGAGATGGCATCGTAAGCGTTCTGGTTGGCGTACTCAGAGTTCATACCCTTAGCGAGTGGTGTAAAGGCATCAGCCAAACGCTGATACTTCTTCAGCTCCTGCTTCTCCTCAGGTGTGAGCTTGCGGTCGCGCTCGATATCCTCGAGGCACTTGTAAACGTCTACATAGCAAGCTGTCTCATAGAGCAGTGAACGACCTGCATCGAGCTTAGCCTTCATGCGAGAGAGCATATCGTAAACAGCTGGGAAGTTGATGATCTTGTCACCAAACTGCTGACGCTCCTTAGCGTAAGCCAGACCCTCGTTGTAAGCCTCCTGCTCAACACCTACTGACTGAGCAGCAATACCCAGACGAGCACCGTTCATCAGCGCCATCACGTACTTGATAAGACCCAGACGAGTCGATCCGCAGAGCTCTGCCTTGGCATTCTTATAGGTCAGCTCACAGGTAGGTGAACCATGAATACCCAACTTGTGCTCGATGTGACGAACATCAACACCGCCCTGGCGCTTGTCGTAGATGAACATCGACAGACCACGTCCGTCCTTGGTGCCCTCCTCAGAACGAGCCAGCACAAGGTGGATGTCGCTATCACCATTGGTGATGAAGCGCTTCACACCATTCAGACGCCAGCAGTTCTCCTTCTCGTCGAAGGTAGCCTTTAGCATCACGCGCTGCAGGTCAGAACCAGCATCGGGCTCAGTCAAATCCATACTCATACCCTCACCAGCACAAACACGGGGGATATACTTCTGGCGCTGCTCCTCTGAACCGAACTCATAAAGAGTATCGATACAGCTCTGCAAGCTCCAGATGTTCTGGAAACCGGCATCAGCAGCCGAAATCATCTCAGAGAGCATAGAGAACACAGCGTTGGGCAGGTTCAAGCCGCCGTAACGACGAGGCATTGAGACACCCCAGAGGCCAGCCTTGCGGGTAGCGTCGAGGTTCTCGTAAGTCTTAGAGGCGTAGATCATACGGCCGTTCTCGAGGTGTGGACCTTCTAGGTCAACGCTCTCAGAGTTTGGCTCGATGATGTTGGCAGCCACGTCGCCAGTGATGTCGAGAATCTGCTTGTAGTTCTCGATGGCGTCGCCCAGGTCAACAGGGGCATAGTCATATTCTTTCGCATCAGCGAAACCCTTTTCTTTCAGCTCAACGATACGAGCCATCAGGGGGTGGTTCAAGTAGAACCCGATCTCAGGATGATCGCTATAATAGTTTGCCATAATTATTTCTTTTTTTCTTTTTTTATTGTGTTCAAGATATATGCGCCAATCATTGTGCCCCAGACAACGCTAATGACATAAACGATGGCAGGATCAAGTGTTCCCTTCGGAAGCCTTTCCAAAAGAAGCATAGGAATGACCAAGACGAGAGCAACAATAAACCAAAAGAATACTTTTTTCATTTACTTGCTATTCTGCTTATAGTATTTAATGAGCTTGGGAACAACCTCTTCCACAGTACCAACGATCACATAGTCGGCGATGCGATTGATGGGAGCATCGGGATCGCTGTTAACAGAGATGATGATACCAGAGTCCTGCATACCAGCGATGTGCTGGATCTGTCCAGAGATACCGCATGCGATATACACCTTCGGATGAACGGTGACACCCGTCTGACCAATCTGACGGTCGTGGTCCAGCCAGCCTGCATCAACGGCAGCACGGCTACCACCAACCTCACCATGAAGTACCTTAGCCAACTCGAACAGCTGGTCGAAGTTCTCCTTGCAGCCCATACCATAACCACCGGCTACTACGATTGGCGCACCCTTCAGGTTGTGCTTTGCAGCCTCTACGTGGTGGTCGAGCACCTTTACAACGAAAGCCTCAGGGCTAACATACTTGCTTACCTCAGGATAGACAACCTCCTTGCGGCACTCGCCATCGTAGATAGCTTTCTGCATCACGCCAGAGCGGACGGTAGCCATCTGTGGACGGTGGTCGGGGTTAACGATGGTAGCTACGATGTTACCACCAAAGGCAGGACGGATCTGATAGAGCAGATTCTCATAGACCTTACCCTCTTTCTTATCCTCGTAAGGACCAATCTCCAGCTCTGTGCAGTCTGCAGTCAGACCAGAGGTCAGTGATGATGATACACGTGGACCGAGGTCGCGACCAATCACAGTAGCACCCATCAGACAGATCTGTGGCTGCTCCTCCTTGAAGAGGTTAACCAGAATATCTGTGTGAGGAGCTGAGGTGTAAGGGAACAGATCCTTAGCATCGAAAACAAACAGCTTGTCAACACCGTAAGGCAGAATCTGATCCTCAACCTTGTCCTTGATGCCTGTACCAGCAACAATAGCGTGGAGCTCAACACCAAGTGTATTGGCGAGCTTGCGACCCTTGGTCAGCAGCTCCTGAGATACTTCCTGTACCTGAGTACCTTCTATCTCGCAATATACAAATACATTATTCATATCTCAATTAACCAATAATTTTTTCGTCCAACAATTCTTTGATCATTCCCTCGATGTCTGCATCAGAAGCCGTCAAAGTCTTCGACTCCTTAGCCTGGAACACAATGTTCTTGATGGCCTTAACCTTGGTAGGCGAACCTGCCAGACCACACTGCTGAACATCACCGTCTACATCGGCTACGCTCCACTGGTTGAGTGTCAGCTCAGGACGCTCGTCGTACAGATAATCGTAAGCTGTACCTTCAGCAGGACGCTCCATAGGACATGTAGCACGCTTGTACTTCATAACCAACTTGGCGTTCTGTGGGTGGCATGGAGCTGCACTACCGTTAACGGTGATAACTACTGGCAGAGGAGCCTCTACGGTCTCAACACCACCATCGATAACACGCTTTATAGTTGCCTTACCATCCTTTACTGAGAGAACTTCCTCAGCGTAAGTAACCTGGTTGAGGCCCAGCTTCTGAGCTACCTGAGGACCTACCTGAGCGGTATCACCATCGATAGCCTGACGACCACCAATCACGATATCTACATCGCCAATCTTCTTGATGGCGGTAGCGAATGCATAGGAAGTAGCGAGGGTATCGGCACCAGCGAAGAGACGGTCTGTAAGCAACCAACCTGTATCAGCGCCACGATAAAGTCCCTGACGGATAATCTCACCTGCACGTGGAGGACCCATCGTGAGGATTCCTACTGTTGAGCCAGGATTCTGCTCTTTCAGACGAAGAGCCTGCTCCAAGGCGTTCAAATCTTCGGGATTGAAGATAGCGGGTAGGGCAGCGCGGTTTACCGTACCTTCGGCAGTCATCGCATCCTTACCCACATTACGGGTGTCTGGCACTTGCTTGGCCAGAACAACAATCTTTAAAGCCATAAATATATTATTAATAATGTATATCCTAACCCTTGGGGTTTAAAAATCGGGCGCAAAGGTACTACTTTTTGCGCACACAGCAAAATAAAATGCACAAAATCGACTTTTTTGTGCACAAACTTACCAAATTGTGCAATAAAGAAGATGAAAAATGTTTGGTATTTAGCAATAATTGCACTACCTTTGCACCGATTTTGTAATTTTGAAATATGGTAAACGGAATTTATACTGTCCTCTTGCTCATTCTGAGTAATGTATTTATGACATTCGCCTGGTATGGTCATCTGCGCCTGCAGCAATCGGGGGTATCGTCCAACTGGCCCTTGTATCTCGTGATAGCATTCTCATGGATGATTGCATTCTTTGAGTACTGCTGCCAAGTACCTGCAAACAGAATAGGATTCGTGGATAATGGTGGACCTTTCAACCTTGTTCAGCTGAAGGTGATACAGGAGTGTATATCTCTTGTGGTCTTCGCAGTGATAGCAAATCTTATCTTCCAGCACGAGCAGTTGCACTGGAACCACGCTGCTGCGGCACTCTGTCTGGTGGCGGCGGTATACTTTGTGTTTATGCCAAACTCATAACGGATGATAGACAGAGCGACGATAGACAAGATTCTTGATGCGACAAACATTGTGGATGTCGTAGGGGAGTTTGTGAGTCTGCGTAAGGCAGGTGTGAACTATAAGGGGCTCTGTCCTTTCCACGACGATACCACTCCGTCGTTTATGGTGTCGCCAGCAAAGAATATCTGTCACTGTTTCGCCTGTGGAGAAGGTGGCAATGCCGTGAACTTCCTCATGAAACACGAGCAGATAACCTATCCGGAGGCTCTGAGATGGCTTGCGAAGAAATATAACATTGAGATAGAGGAGAAGGAGCTCACTCCTGAAGAACAGCAACAACAAAGCGAGCGAGAGTCGATGTTTATCGTCAATGAGTGGGCGATGCAGTATTTCCAGGATATCCTTAAGAACGACCCAGACGGAATAGCTATAGGAAAACAGTATTTCCGTAGTAGAGGCATTCGCGATGATATCATAGAGAAGTTCAACCTCGGCTATGCTCTCCCTCAGCGTGATGCACTGGCAAAGGCGGCTCTGAAGGCAGGATATCAGGAGGAGTTCTTGGTAAAGACAGGACTCTGTGTTGAGAGAAAGGACCAGGAGGGCAGAAGAAAAGAAGACTCGCCATTAGCCGATCGTTATAGCGGACGAGTGATTTTCCCTTGGCTGAATGTCAGCGGGAAGGTAGTGGCATTTGGAGGACGACTGTTGGACTCCAGGACAAAGGGCGTGCAACAGAAATACGTCAATTCCCCAGATTCAGAGATTTATCATAAGGAGCGTGAGCTATACGGCCTCTTCCAGGCTAAGAAGGCGATAGTGAAGGAAGACAGAGTGTTTATGGTGGAAGGATATACTGATGTCATCGCTATGCATCAGAGCGGAATAGAGAATGTCGTGGCAAACTCTGGTACGGCTCTCTCTGAATTCCAGATACGTATCCTGCGCAGGTTTACTCAGAACATCACACTGCTCTATGATGGCGACGAGGCAGGTATCCATGCTGCGATGCGAGGTACGGATATGCTATTGGCGGCTGGAATGAATATCAAGGTGTTGCTCTTGCCTGATGGTGACGACCCGGACTCGTTTGCCAAGAAACATTCTGCCACAGAACTTAAGGAATATATCGAGGACAACCAGACTGACTTCATCACCTTCAAGACGCGTATTACCATCGAGAACGTCACTGACCCTGTGAAACGTTCTGAGGCAATAGGAGGTATCGTGAAGAGTATCTCTGTGATACCTGACCAGATACTACGCTCAACATACCTCAGCGAACTCTCGCAGAAGATGGGTATCAAAGAGACGACACTCCTTAACTCGATGAACAACATGATTCGCAAGGATATCGAGGACAAGGAAAAGGAGAGGGCAAGAGCTAATGGTGAAACTGCTGCTTCTGTCGCTGAGGAACCGCAGAGAGCCGTCCCCAATGAGTTTATTGGTCTGCATACAGTGGATGAACAGACACGAGAGGTAGAACGACTGCTGGCACAGGTGATAGTAAGGCATGGGGAGAAGGTGATATTTGAGGATATCGAGACAGAGGATGGTGATAAGATCTCACTCACTGTGGCACAATATATCAACTACGACCTGAGTCAGGATAATCTGAAGTTCCATGATGAGTTGTATAACCAGATTCTTGCTGAGGCAGTGGAACATTGTGGCGATCCGGATTTTAAGGCGGAGGCTTATTTCATGCAGCATCCTGACGTACAGATAAGCCAGTTGGCAACAAAACTGGCTATAGACCGTCATCAGCTTGGAAAAGGTTTCCAACTTAAGGAACGCGAGGGAGGACTCCGTCAGCATGTGCTGCATCTGGTGCTTGACCTTCGTATGGACATCATCGACAAACGGCTTAAGGATATACAGACGGAGATTCGTCAGGTGGGTGGTGACATGGAACGCGCAAAGGCTCTCATGGAGGAGTTTAAGGATATGCAGGAGTTGCGTAATGCCCTTGCAAAACAACTGGGAAATGATGTAGTGGGATAGCAATATGGACTGGAAGGTGATTTTGTTTGGTATTTATCAGGTGTTCGTTATCCTGACGATTATCCACGTAGTGCTTGACAATCGCCAGCCGGCAAAGACTATGGCTTGGGCTCTGGTGATTTGGTTCGTGCCTGTGGTGGGAATAGTATTCTATCTCTTCTTTGGAGTAAACACTCGCAAGGAGAGACTCATCAGTCAGCGAAGCCTCGACATGCTCTCCAAACGTTCGATGCTGGAGTTCGTGGAACAGCGTGACCTGCATCTGCCAGAAGAATACAAACCTATTATCGACCTCTTTGTGAGCGAGAACTTCTCTCTGCCTTTCAGAGACAATGAGGTAAAGATACATACTGACGGCTACAGTTTCTTTCATGCGTTACTGAAAGAGATAGCCTCTGCAAAGGATCATATTCATATGGATATGTATATCTTCGAAGACGATGCTTTGGGTAATCTGGTGCGTGATGCACTTGTCGCAAAAGCTCGCGAGGGGGTAGAGGTACGACTGATATACGATGATGTGGGGTGCTGGAATGTGAGCAACCGTTTCTTTGAGCGTATGCGTGAGGAGGGTATTGAAGTGGCTCCCTTCCTGCCTGTGAGATTCCCGTCGTTTACGAGTAAGGTTAACTATCGCAATCACAGAAAGATTATTGTCATCGATGGCCGTACTGGATTCATCGGAGGCATGAATATCGCTCTGCGCTATGTGAAAGGTACTAAGCCACAGCCTTGGAGAGACACGATGTTGCAGATAACGGGTAGTGGAGTTTATAGCCTGCAGAGGGCATTCCTCGTAGACTGGTATTTCGTGGATCGTAACCTTATCTCCAATCGCAAGTATTACCCACATACCCTAGAAGATGGGCACAGTGAGTCGTTGTTACAGATCGTTACCAGCGGCCCTGACACTCCTTATCCTGAGATTATGCAAGGATATGTACGGATGATTCTCGCTGCAAAGAAATATATCTACATAGAGACTCCTTATTTCCTGCCAACAGACCCTGTGCTCTTCGCCCTGAAGACAGCTGCTGCGGGTGGAGTGGATGTACGTATCCTCGTGCCTCTACGCAGTGATACAAAGTTTGTGGAGTGGGCTGGAAGGAGTTATCTGCGTGAAATGGTAAAGGCAGGGGTCATAGTGTCTTATTATAAGGCAGGATTCCTGCACTCGAAGATGATAGTATGTGATGATGCCATCTGCAGCTGTGGTTCAACGAATGTGGATTTCCGAAGCTTTGAGAATAACTTCGAGTCGAATGCCTTTATATATGATTCAAAGGTTGCCATCGCGATGCGAGAAATCTTTATTGAGGATACCACCCAGTCGCTGCTCTTTACGGATATACCACAGAGGTTAAGACCAAACATCCTGAAACGTCTGGTGGAGTCGTTGGTGAGACTGATGTCGCCTCTTATGTAAAGATAGTGAAATTAACGCTGCCGTAGCTTCTGTGCTCCCTGAAGTGGGGATGCTGCGAGAAGTCGTAATCCTTGCCATGTTCGAAAACGAATACCCCGTCTTCCTTCAATAGGCCTTTCTCGAAGATAAGGTCAGGGATGGTTGGAAGTTCCTTAAGGGCGTATGGAGGGTCGGCAAAGATGAAGTCGAACTGTTGCTTACAGGCCTTAATAAACTTAAACACATCGCCTCTGAGAGGTGTGGCTGCCTGAGTTCCGAGTTTCTCAAGACACTGCTGGATGAAACGGTGATGGTCTCGATCCATCTCCACGCTAATCACTCTGCTGCATCCTCTGGAAAGAAGCTCCATGGTGATGCTGCCAGTGCCGGAGAAAAGGTCGAGGGCTGTGGCTTCTTCGAAATCTAAATATTGGTTAAGAACATTGAAGATGTTCTCTTTGGCAAAGTCGGTAGTAGGCCTCGCCTTGAAAGTGCGTGGAATGTCGAAATGTCTGCCCTTGTATATTCCTGTAATGATGCGCATGGTGTTATCTGCCCTTGGTGAGTATGGTCATCAGGTCGAAGGGCATATCGTCGAACTGTGTCGCAGGAGCACGATTAAACTCTGCCGTGGGATTGATGACGTATGCGTTCTGAAGATATCGCTTCAGTTCTTCAAGTACCTGATCATGCTCTGGGATATCACCCACGAGATGCAGCTCATCGTATTCTGGCTGCAGGTTAAGCTGTTTCCAAACGTAAAGGAGGAAATAGAGTGCATCGCTGCCCTGGGTGACATCGAAGTTATTACAGAACTTAAATCTGTTCTGTTGGAAAGAAAAGATCTCCAGTTGTTTGTCATGGAAATATCCATACATCTTCTGCCGATGACCAGTGAAGCTCCTTGTATGGAGGTATTTCCATACTGGTGACATCAGATGGATGGCCAGTGCCCCAGGCACATTGTCGCGAAGCACGAGACGCACGTCTTTGTTGATGGCAAACACGGCAACGGAATTCAGTTCCGGCATTACGTTATATGCCACACTCAACTGGTTGTCATGAGGGAAGGAATGGAAATAATACTCTTCAATATTATTCTCCTGGAAATGCTCTATGGGCATCATTAGCACCTTGGCATCGAGCAACACCTGTGTCTTGGCGGTTCTTGATACTGCCGTCGTCTCCTTGAAAGCCTCCCTAAGGTTGGCTGCCATGGAGATGCCGCTCTTTACGATATATGGCTCATACACGATGGGCTCGTCAAAATTGGTGGGGTCCAGCGTGGTAAATGACAGCGTGTTCTTGCTAACGCGTATAGTAAGTAATCCTCGTCCCTTCATAACTGTTATTTTGTTCCTGCCACGACACTTGCTATGCATACTGCCAACAATCCGGCAGCAACAATGGCCAAAGCGATATTGATAATCTTATCGTTTACTTTCATTCCGGCTGCAAAATTACAAAAATATTTTGGGTTTTCACTCGATTTTTATTAATTTTGCACACAAAATGATTAGCGACGAACTGAAATTCCGTATTCTCCAGCATTTTGGCTTCGCTCCAACAGAAGAGCAGAGTCATGCTCTGGATGTGTTTGCGCAGTTTATGTTTGACAGAGATGACCAGGTGGCAATGATAATGCGAGGCTCTGCAGGAACGGGAAAGACATCGCTGGCAGGAGCCATCGTCCGTACGATGAAGGATATGAATCAGAAGATGATACTCCTGGCTCCCACAGGTAGGGCTGCAAAGGTGTTCTCTCTTAACGCAGGACATGCTGCCTATACCATCCACAGACGAATCTATCGTCAGAAGAGTGCTGGCGATCTCTCTAGTTTCAGTCTCAACGATAATCTTAATCGTGACACCTTATTTATAATAGATGAGTCCTCGATGATATCGAATGACTCTATGAGTGAGTTTGGAAGCGGGTGCCTGCTGGATGATCTTATGCAGTTTGTATATAACGGGCAGAACTGTAGGATGATGTTTGTTGGCGACAAGGCTCAGCTGCCGCCAGTGGGCGAGGAGGAGAGCCCTGCCTTGATGTCTTCGTTTGTCAGCGGATACGGTGCGAAAGTCTATGAGTGTGACCTTAATCAGGTGTTGCGTCAGGCTGAGGGCTCTGGTATCTTGTGGAATGCTACTATGATAAGGAGAAAGGTAGAGAGAAACGATGATTCGCTGTTACCCAAGATACGATTCAACGGCTTTGCGGATGTGGTAGTGGTTCCTGGAGCTGAACTGATAGACAGTCTTTCCAATAGTTATGATCATGCTGGCAAGAGCGATACCATAGTAATCACTCGTAGTAATAAGAGGGCGAATCTCTATAATCAGGGCATACGTAATATGATCCTTTACAGGGAAGAGGAACTGTCGAGCGGAGACCAGCTGATGATAGTGAAGAATAATTATTATTGGACCTCGCTGATTCCTCCCTCTGAGGGTGAGATACAAGGGTTGTCTTTCCTTGCTAATGGTGATATGGCGGTAGTGCGCAGGGTGAGGAATGTGCATGAGCTTTACGGATTCCGTTTTGCAGAGATAGAGGTGAGATTACCCGACTATGACGACTATGAACTCACGGCTACAGTCATCCTCGACTCAATAACCACAGAGGCACCATCGCTCACACGAGAACAGCATGAACAGCTCTTTAATGAAGTGATGAAGGACTATGCCGACATCCCACATAAGGCAGAGAGAATAAAGAAACTGAAGGTGGACAAATATTATAATGCCCTGCAGGTGAAGTTTGCCTATGCCGTTACTTGCCATAAGGCGCAGGGCGGACAATGGGCGCATGTGTATCTCGACCAGGGATATATGACTGACGATATGCTCACACCCGACTATATCCATTGGCTCTATACAGCCTTTACTCGTGCCACGGAAAAATTATTCCTCGTCAACTGGCCTAAGACCCAGATTGCCGAGGAATAACATAGATTCTTACAATTTCCCCTGTTCGCCCAGGTAGCTGTCCTTGAATCCAAGGAAATAGAGCACTCCATCGAGACCTATCGTGTTGATGCTCTGCTTGGCATTGGCAACCACACGGGGCTTAGCGTGGAAGGCGATACCCAGACCTGCCTCAGAGATCATAGGGAGGTCGTTGGCTCCGTCACCCACTGCGATGGTCTGAGCAAGATTTACTTTCTCCACCTGGGCTATGAGTTTCAGAAGCTCTGCCTTACGATGGCCATCGACAATCTCGCCGACGAATCGTCCTGTAAGCTTATTGTTCTCATCTATTTCCAGCTCGTTGGCATAGACATAGTCGATGCCGTATTTCCTCTGCAGGTATTCTCCAAAATATGTGAAACCTCCTGAGAGGATGGCAATCTTATATCCGCAGGTCTTGAGGATGTTCATCAGACGGTCAACGCCCTCTGTGATAGGCAGATGTTCTGCGATGTCCTGCATCACACTCGCATCGAGACCCTTCAAAAGAGATACTCTGCGTGTAAAACTCTCCTTGAAGTCAATCTCACCTCGCATGGCACTCTCTGTAATAGCTCTCACCTCAGCACCGACGCCTGCACGCTCTGCCAACTCATCGATACACTCTGTCTGTATAAGAGTAGAGTCCATGTCGAAACATATCAGACGACGCATCCTGCGGAACATATCGTCACGCTGGAAAGAGAAGTCGATTTCCATCTCCTGTGACAGTTTCATGAGCTTTGACTGCATCTCCTGACGGTTGATGGGTTCTCCACGAAGGGAGAACTGTATACAGGCACGGGTATGTTTCTGAGGTTTCCTGATGCTCTTACGACCAGTAAGTCTCAGGATGGAATCTATATTGAGTCCCTGATCAGCAAGGATACGTGTGGCTCCCTCTATCTGACGGGCTTCGAGCTGGCGCCCCAGAACCATAAGGATATAACGGTTCTTTCCCTGATGACCTACCCAGTCTTCATACTCGTCATCGCTGATAGGCGAGAATCCGATGTTTACTCCTAGCTCTGTGGCCTTGAAGAGCAGTTCCTTCATCACCTGACCAGAGTGTGTCTCGTCCATGCGGATGAGTATTCCAAGTGATAGGGTGGAGTGGATGTCTGCCTGGCCGATGTCGAGAATCTGGGCATCGTATCTTGCCAGAATTCCCATTACGGATGCTGTCAGTCCTGGACGGTCTTGGCCTGTTATTCTTACGAGGATTTGTTCTTCGCGATTAGTATTTTCCTTCATAAATATCACTTTTTGGGCACAAAGATACGAAAAAAAGGCAAATGATAAATGATAAATGATAAATAATTTGTAAATTTGCAGCGCAAACTAATAATAATTAATAATTATTAAATTGAAATTAGGTATGAAAAAGATTTTAGTATCAATTGTAGCTGCTCTGATGGCAGTGCCTTCATTCGCTCAGTTCTCGAGCGGTGGTTTCGAACTTGACAAACAGAGTTTATATTATGGTGTTCGCTTTGGAGGAACAGTTGCTTCTATCAATGGTGACATTTCTGTAGGTTCTAAGGTAGGTATGACTCTGGCTGGCGTTATCGGCATTCGTGTATCAAGCACAACACCTCTCTTCCTTGAGTCAGGTGTTTACTATACCCAGCGTGGTGCGAAGAACAGTGATTACAATGTCACCCACAACAATCTGGAGATACCTCTCGTAATCAAGTATGGTATCCAGACTTCAAATGATATCGCTCTCCTGCCATTCTTCGGTCCTTATTTCGCTTATGGCCTGAGCACAAAGGTAGAAGTGAAGACTCCTACTGCAGGTAATTTCCGTGTAAACCGCAATAACATGGGATTCAAGATCGGATGTGGTGCTGAGTACAATAAACTCTATGCCGAGGTTGGCTATCAGTTTGGTGTTACCAATATCGTCGATGATGATTTTGAAACAGGCAAGGGAAAGAGCTCTCGTAACAACGCCCTCTTCCTTAACGTTGGTGTGAACTTCTAAAGGAATCCCTGATTCTTAAGAGCCGCAAGGAGACCTTCTGACATCGCCTCGTTATCCTTCTTCGTATAGCGGATGTCTGTGAATATTTGAGCAAGGGTTTCCTTGCGGTTTATTTCTACAAAATGCCTGTTCTCAGGCAACTGCTCCTTATACTCATAATATCTGTCGATATCGTTGGCTGAATAGTCGCGATAGGTCTCATTGTGCACAAATGATTCTGTTGGCAGACGATCTGACAAGGCAGGTTCTTCTGCCGGCCATCCTAATGTGAGAGTGGCAACGGGCATCACTAACTGAGGAAGTTGAAGAACGTCGATGATCATCTGTGGCATATATACCGTTGTGCCCAGATAACAGTATCCCAATCCCTCCTCATCAGCCAGGTTACAGAATGTCTGGGTGAAAAGCAGTGCGTCGGTGGCGGCATTGATGAATGAGAGGAAGTTATCGTAGCCCGGCTCTGCCTTGCGACATTCAGCCCATCTGCTAGTTCTGCGGAAATCGGCACAGATGGTGAGAACCACAGGAGCCTCAGTCACCATTGGCTGGTTGAAATGTGCCGGAGAAAGTTTTGCCTTCATCTCGCTGCTGCGGGTTACTACTACGCTGTAAAGCTGAAGGTTACCCATCGTCTGGGTACGTGATGCCTCTGTAAAAAGTCGGTTTAATAACGCCTCGTCAACGTCACGTGACGAGTACTTTCGGATAGTTTTACGGGTGAGAATATTCTTCATTTTTGTTGTTTTTGCGACAAAGATACGAAAAAAGACAGATATTACACCAATTTTCAAGGAATATTTTGTAATTTTGCAGCCGTAAAAGGTTTCAAGATATGGAAAAGGAAACAAAGCAAGATACACTGCAACATATTGTTGACGAGTTGGCATCAGTAGGTGCCAAGGGTGGACAGGATGTCACAAAGGACAAAGTGGCCGACTTGATGGCAAAGGCCTTGAAGGGTATGAACGTTAGTGATAAGGATACCCTGCTGTCGCTTCTGTCGCTGGCACTTCTGCAGAACCGTCGCCCAGAGGTTACTGAGATACGTCCCCAGGCTCTCGAGTGTGATGTAGTGAGATTCCAGAACAATAAAGAGAAATGGGTGGCTCTTGTAGGACTGCTCGACGGTTATCCATATGAGATATTCACAGGTCTTCAGGACGATGACGAGGGAATCATACTGCCCAAGACTGTTACAAAGGGAAAGATCATCAAACAGGTGACCCCTGATGGAACAAAGCGTTATGACTTCCAGTTTGAGAATAAACGTGGGTATAAGACTACTGTTGAGGGGCTCTCTGAGAAGTTTAACCCTGAATACTGGAACTATGCTAAGCTTATCAGTGGTGTGCTGCGCTACAGAATGCCACTTGAGCATGTTATAAGACTTGTTAGCTCTCTGTCGCTGAAAGACGAGAGTATTAATACCTGGAAGGTGGGTGTTGAGCGTGCGCTGAAGAAGTATATTCCTGGAGGGCACGATGATAATGATAATGAAGAATAATTAAATTGCCTGCATGCAACTTACGGAGAGCTATATTTGTCTGCATGATGTGAGGTTTTACGCCTTTCATGGGGTGATGCCTCAGGAACGTAAGGTTGGAGGCGAATTCCTTGTCAGCGTAAAGGTGGGCTATCCTCTGGAACAGGCAATGAGGAGCGATGATGTTGCCAATACCCTCAACTATGCAGAGTTGTATGAGCTTGTAAAGAAAGAGATGATGCAGCCGTCCTGTCTTTTGGAACATGTGATGGGCAGAATCGTTGAGGCTATAGAGAAGGCTTTTCCGGAGGTTACATCTGTAGAAGTGAAAATAAATAAGGTTAATCCTCCCATGGGCTCTGACAGCAAAGGGGCAGAAGTGATGGGCAGATTTGAGAAATGAAGAGTATTAGAATTATAATAGGTATATTATTGTTGGGTGTGGCAATGTCGATGTCTGCTGCCAAGAAATTCACACTGGTGATAGATGCAGGACATGGCGGATCAGATGCTGGAGCTATAGGCAATGCAAAGGTGAAGGAAAAGAACCTCACCTTGAAGTTCGCCCTTGCCTTCGGACGACTGGTGGAGAACAACTGCCCTGACGTAAAAGTGGTATATACCCGTAAGACGGATAAGTTTGTAGAGCTTTATAAGAGAGCAGATATAGCCAACAACAACAAGGCTGATCTCTTTATCTCAGTACATATCAACGCAGTGCCTAAGAGGCATATAGTACGAGGATTCCAGACATATACTCTGGGAAAGAGCCGTCGTACCGGTAAGAACACTGGCATCCAGGAGAATCTTGAGGTAGCAAAACGAGAGAATGCCGTTATCTTCCAGGAGAAGAACTATAAGGAGACATATCAGGGTTTCGACCCTAATTCGCCTGAGAGTATGATTATGTTCGAGTTCGTGCAGGACAAGAATATGGACCGGAGTATCGAACTGGCGAAATACATGCAGCGATATGTGTGTCAGGCTACGGGCCGTAAGGATATGGGAGCCCATCAGGATAATCTCGCAGTGCTGAGGCTTACCTCGATGCCTGGATGTCTTATAGAACTGGGATTTATCTCCACTCCTGATGAGGAGCAGTATATGAACTCCTCAATTGCTACAGAACAGTATGCCAGAGGTATATATAATGCCTTCATCGCATATAAGAAAAGGTATAATGGTGGCAGCAATACTCCTATAATGGCAGAGCCAGAAAAGAAAGAGGAAAAAGTAAATATCCCTCAGGTGGTGCCTCAGAAGCCAAAGGCAGAGGAGAAACAGCAGCCCGTAGAGGAACCCAAACCAGCACTTGTAGAAGAGCCAAAGCCAGCGCCTGTAGAAGAGCCAATGCCGGAAAAGGCTGATAGTGCAGAAGTGGCACCTCAGGTAACACCAGTAGCTCAGGAAAATCCTGAAGAACCAGAGGTTCCAGTATTCAAGGTGCAGTTCCTGGTTTCATCTAAGAAAATAAGCACTTCTGATGCCCGTATGAAGGGACTGAAGGATGTTGACAGTTATCAGGAGAATGGCTTGTACAAATATACTGTAGGCAGTTCTGCTGACTATAATGAGATATACCGTCTCCGCAAGGAGATTCTCGATAAGTTTCCTGAGGCATTTATCATCGCTTTTAAGAGAGGTACGAGAATGAATGTCCAGGAGGCTATAAGGGAGTTTAAGAATAACAAGAATAAGAAATAGGTAAGATGAAGTACTTTACTAAGGAAGTGCAGATAGCACTGGTGGCAATAGCAGGTATCGTGGTGTTGTTCTTTGGAATGAAGTTCCTTAAAGGATTAACAGTGTTCTCCTCTGACGACAGTTACTATGTTGAGTTCACTGATGTCAGTGGTCTCTCTGTGTCAAGTCCCGTCTATGCCAACGGTTTCCGTGTAGGTGTCGTTGAGGATGTTATCTACAATTTTGATAGTCAGGAACAGATAGTTGCGAAGGTAGGTCTCAACCAACAGCTCCGTCTGCCAAAGGGCTCTACTGCAGAGATATCCAGTGACCTCCTTGGTAATGTGAAACTCGAACTTGTGTTTGGCCCTAATCCTGTCGACGTGCTTGAGCCTGGCGATACCATCTCAGGAGGTCAGCAGCAGGGTGTGATGGGTAAGGCAGAGAAAATTCTTCCTAATATAGAGAAGATGCTGCCTAAGCTCGATTCTATCCTTGCTAATGTCAACATGCTGTTGTCAGACCCTTCTTTAGCCAACTCTCTTCACAACGTGGACCACATCACTGCCAATCTTACAACCACTACTCATGAGTTGAATCGTCTTACTGCCAGTCTTAACAAGCAGATGCCGTCAATGTTGGAAAAGGCAGACGGTGTGCTTGGTAATACAGAAACCCTTACAAAGAATCTCAGCGATCTGGATATAGCTATGACGATGGCGAAGGTGAACACTACATTGCAGAATGTAGAGCAGTTGACAGCCAAACTGAACAGCGGTGAGGGTACTATAGGACTTCTCATGACCGATCCCGGACTGTATCGTAACCTGACCTCTACAATGAGCCATACCGACTCTCTTATCATGGATCTTAAGGCTCATCCGATGAGGTATGTACATTTCTCACTTTTTGGTAGAAAAGACCGTTAATTTTGATTTTGTCTAAATAGGACTGTTGCACATTGTGTGTCGACACAGTCTCTGAAATGCCCCATAACAAAGCGGTTCTGAGAACGGTGATAGTTAGGGGGCTTTTTTGACAAAAAAATCCTACGATAATTTCGCAACTAACTGAAATATAGATGTTTCGAAAGTAAAAAATGGGTAAAAAAGGACTTATGTTGTGAAACACCTAAAACTCTCACTTTTATAGTAAGTTACGTTGTTTGTACACACATCCTCGGGTTTCTTGACATTTGCATATTTCAAAAAAAATTGCGAACTTTGCATCCGAAATCAGCGATGAACTATAAAGTCGTTGCAATTAACGAAACAAAAACGAAATTATTAAAAATTGAATTAGTCGCCAATGTTGAAAAGTCATAAGGCGCTGTGGGACGAATGCCTCACGATAATAAAGGCAAACGTTACAGAGCAGCAGTTTAAAACGTGGTTTGCACCAATCATCTTTGAGTCCTACTCTGAGGATGATCACACTCTTCTGGTGCAGGTTCCCAGCTCGTACGTCTACGAGTTCCTGGAGCAGTACTACGTTGGCCTTATGAGCAAGGTCTTCCAGCGCGTATTTAATAATAATGTAGTACTTCGCTATCATATCGTTACAGATAAGACGAATAAGATCTCTCAGGAAGTGGAGAGCGACGGACCTTCGTCTGTGGACAACCCTCAGCCAATGACTCGTGGCAACAAGGCTCCTACGGCTCTCGATGCTGCAGTGCCTCAGGCTCTGAACCCACAGCTCGATCCGAAGAAGACCTTTGCTACCTTCGTTGAGGGCGACTCCAACAAGCTGCCTCGCACCGTGGGAATGTCTATTGGTGAGCATCCGGGAAAGTCCACCTTCAATCCTTTCTTCCTCTATGGTCCGTCGGGATGTGGTAAGACTCATCTTATCAATGCCATCGGAGTACGTTGTAAGGAACTTTATCCTCAGAAGAGAGTGCTTTACGTAAGTGCCCGTCTCTTCCAGGTCCAGTTTACTGATGCTGTACGCCAGAACCGCAGTAACGACTTCATCAACTTCTATCAGTCCATCGATGTTCTTATTGTAGATGATATCCAGGAGTGGGCTACATCACCAAAGACTCTCGACACATTCTTCCATATCTTCGATCACTTGTTCCGTATCGGCAAGCAGATTATCCTTGCCAGTGATCGTCCTCCAGTGGATCTTCAGGGAGTGAAGGACCGTCTGCTGACACGATTCTCCTGCGGCCTTATCGCAGAGCTCGAGAAGCCGAATGTAAAGCTTTGTGTTGATATCCTTAACGCCAAGTGCCGTCGTGACGGTCTGAATATCCCTGCTGATGTTATCCGCTATGTGGCAGAGACAGCCAATGGCAGCGTTCGCGACCTTGAGGGTGTTGTCAACTCGCTGATGGCTTATTCCATCGTTTACAATTCGAATATCGACATGCGCCTTGCAGAGCGTGTCATTAAGAGAGCCGTGAAGGTTGACAATCATCCGCTCACTGTCGATGATATCCTTGAGAAGGTATGCAAACACTTCAATGTGGAGCAGCATCATGTGTTCAGCAAGAGCCGTCGTCGCGATTATGTTCAGG
>Ga0310695_10002826_pt1 | contig 35476 bp, 31 predicted proteins | sample RumenRJG_04DNA_FD_203882 | JGI IMG/M metagenome (GOLD analysis project Ga0310695, IMG submission 203882) | Bovine rumen microbial communities from Lethbridge, Alberta, Canada - RJG_04 (v2) (version 2) | ecosystem: Host-associated > Mammals > Digestive system > Stomach > Rumen | place: Canada... | reverse complement strand
TTCGAAAGATAATTATGAGATATTGGAAAAAGGAGAAATCATAGCACACTATGAATCTATGGAGGAACTCATAGAGGACGGTTGGATACTGGATTGAGATTACTCTTATTTTTCGAGCGGATCAACGCCAACCTATGGAAGAAACAAAGAATAAATCCCGCCGCACGGTGCATCGATGACTCTATGAAAAAAAAGTTGCTCTTTTTTTTGAATTTATTTTGCTTTGTGTCTATATTAGGGTATAAACTTTTAAAAATTCAAGAATATGGCAACAAAAATTACCACCGCTTCAACAAAGAGTTTCGCAAAGATCAAGAGTTTCCTGAAAAGGGAAAAAGTCTTCTTCACCACATCTCTCAACAACGGGGTCTATACCTTCTTCGTTTTCGACCTCACTAACATCCAAACCACCACCCTCATCAATAAAATGACTAAGCGTCTTCACTTTACCAAGCAGCAGGAGCCTCTGGCTCTCGCTGCCTGAACGAACTACGGGCAACCAACCTATGTTATACTCAAGCAAAGGAATGGAGAAACAAGGCCAAACACTGTCGAAAGATGGCAGAAAGCAACCGTATAGAGGCAAATCTGGATGATTAGAGAGGGATAATTAAACGGTATTTTGTTTGGAACTCTCATCAAAATTCACTATCTTTGCATCATATTCTAACTTATGAAAACAAAGCTATATGAACAGTATCAATCAAAGTGCTCTCGCATTGTTGAGCAGTAAGCCGTTTCAAGAACTGTCGGCATTTTACAAACAGACTACACTTTTCAATGTCATAGGCGCAGAACGTAGTGAAAACCGCCATTCCGCATTCCTGCGCTGGTTGTTGAGCCCTGACTCCAGTCACGGATTGGGCACAGAACCCCTCAAACTCTTTCTTCGGCTGATAGCCACACTGAAGTGGGGGCAGCAAACCTTTGGCGATGTGCTTTACAGGAAGGTATTGGCCGGTAACTACGAACTGGAATTGCTGGAGCCTATTGAAGTTGAAAAGAGTGTTGGAAAACTGGAGACTTCAGAGAAGGCGGCGAACAAGGACCGTATCGACCTGTGGACGGTGGTTTGTCTGACATACGAAGAAGGTGGCGAGGAGAAAAAACACGCCTTCCCCATCGTTGTTGAGAACAAAATCTATAGTAAAGAGGGAAAAGACCAGACAAATAAATACTATGCTGCGATGATCAACTACATAGATGCAAAGAAGGAGGAAACAAAGCTGGATTATAGCCCCATCGGACTGTTTCTGTCGCCTGACAACCAGTCAGCAGGCTGTGATCAATTTGCAGATATGACCTATCAGCAGTTGCTCGACCACGTATTGACGCCGATTTCTTTCATGCCTATGCCCGCCGCTGAATATTCGTTCGTGGAAACGTATATACACAATCTCGGCCGGCCGTCGGATAACTCAAACCACGATTATATGCCCCTGGCCATCTCGCAGGAAGAGAAACAGCTCATCGGCGAGGTACAGCAACAAGCCGGGGAACTGATCGACGAGATGCTCGTTGCCGTCTATGGCAGTAAGATGAGCCCCATATTCGGCAAAGAACAATTCAAGGAACTGGATAAAGTCGACGAAGAGAGGGACCAGCGTCTGCTGCAGGAACTATGGGATGCCAACGAAGATGTATTCAAGGCTGTGGCTTACCAGAAATATGCAGACAAGAAAAAGAATTTAGCGAAACTCTTCAAAGGCAATAACCGCGACACGACGAAATACAGGGTATGCTACGGTACGGAGAACAAGGAGGTTTTCCCCGGCAAGCGTCTGTCGAAGGCGATGGCTGCCTGTGCCATCTTCAAGGCTTATCTCGCCCTGCACCCAAAGACCAAACTCAAGGAACTTTGCAAAGCCTTCCCTTGTAAGGATATCAATGCCTATTATTATGACAACTACTATGCTGATCTTTTCTATCCCTATCTCCCCGACCAGGTAGACGATAACGGTGCGCAATGTTTGGTATTTACCGCTGAAAAGCGAAAAGGAGTGAAATCGCTTGCATGCTGGGATTTCTATATGAATGACAACCAGCTCCTTCCGCTGGCCAATGGCACAGAGAAGGCCATGTGTGTAAAGATGTGGCGCCGAAACGACTTTGACCGGTTGATTGACCATCTCGAGAAGATGAATGAAGCAATCACCGTAGAGGAATGCTTATAAACATTTATATGGAACTTTCATCAAAATACACTATCTTTGCATCATACTCTAACTTTATGAACAATTAACGAAATCAGAACCTCGCGATGTATAGGTGAATCAATTATTATGTTATGGCATCAAACAACGAATTGCGTTCTTTAGACAAAAGAATAGAAGAAAACTTAATGGAGATTTATGAAAATGAAATCGTTCCATTAAAAAAAATCATTGAATTTGTAGAACAATACAAGAATTTCAAATTGTCTGGAGCAGAAAAACTTGAAGTACTTTTCTCAAATAATAAAAAAGATAATAACTCTGGTCAACCAAAAGAGGTAATCTCCACTCATGGTTTGCCAGGTTTCTTTGCAGGAGACCGTGATGCAAAAACGGTAATGTTAATGTTGAATCCTGGTCAAGATGTTGCATTAGCAAATAACCCTATAACAACCTATGATAGATTAAAGAAAGGTGATGGGAAGGATTATAATATTAGCTCTCTTTCATTTAAAGACTTTGTCGACATTTTTAAGGACAATAGTAAAAATTATGGAAATATAGACAAAGATCGCGCAGATAATTTCGATTTAAAGCAGGCTGCATTTTTAAAACACTGGGATGGTTGGAGCGATAATGTTGATAACCGTTTTGCTGGTTTTCTTGATTCTGATTATAAGAAGATGCTTAAAGGTAAAATAGATGACGAAACAAAGAAGACAATTAATGATATCAACAAAAAAGCCAAGCAAATTGTTCTGATGCAGAAATTGAGCATGGATTTAGTTCCTTATGCTTCGCGTAAATTTGAAGGCATCAGTCCTAAAAAAATGGAATTGTTATTCCCATATTTGGAAACACTATTTCACGAAATTTTTGAAAAAGATCGTAAGTATGTAATATTTTGTTCTAATTTCTATGAAGATCTATTCAAACGTTATAATAAATGGAATGAAAGAAAATGGCATATAAAAAGACTGTCGGGTCCTAAGGAGAAAGACGAAAATGTTTTAAATAATAGTAAAGTATATTGCAGACCTATCATAATAAAATATCGGAAGGAAGAGGAGATAAAATATCGGCAGGAGAAGAAACTAAATTGTTCTCAAAATGCAATCATTGCCCACACTTTTCCCAATAAATCTCTTCCTAACGCATACGAGAAAATGGAGAAGTATGGAAAGTTCTGCTATGAAGAATGGAACAAAGCATTTGGAACGGATGAATAAAACAAACTCCCCATCAAATAATCGCTCGCATCTTTGAATTTTCCTCCCTATGTTACTATATTACCCATATAAATAGAAAGAGAATATGAAGCGCGTATTTATTGACATGGACAATGTGCTGGTGGATTTCCAGTCGGGACTCGACCAGGTGAGTGAGGAAGTGAAGGCTGAATATGCCGGACGGTTGGATGAGATTCCGGGCTTGTTTGCCAAGATGAAGCCGATGGAGGGAGCCATTGAGGCTGTGCATGAGTTGCAGAAACGCTACGATTTGTTTATTCTCTCTACAGCTCCTTGGAAGAATCCGTCGGCATGGTCGGATAAGGTGGAGTGGGTGACAAAATATCTTGACGACGTGTTCCACAAGCGGCTTATCATCTCGCACCATAAGGATCTCTGCCAGGGTGACTATCTGATTGACGACCGTGGGAAGAACGGCACTAGCGAGTTTGCCGGCGAATGGATTGAGTTCGGCTCAGAGCAGTTTCCCAACTGGGAGAGCGTGCTGAAATATTTGGCAGGCCAAAGACTGGATGAATACCTTGCGGCAATAGGCCGTGAGAAATTGCTGACCTTGGAGGAAGAGATGGCATTAGTTAAGGCCATCCAGCAGAAAGGGCCAGACTGTGAAGAGAAGGAGCAGTTGGTAAGGTTCTACGGACGATTTGTGATTAGTGTGGCGGCGCAGTATCAGAAAAGGGGTCTGACGCTCGAGGAACTGATAGAGATTGGAAACGAGGCGGTGGCAGAGGCTGCAGCGGAATATGACCTTCACGCCAACCACAAGTTCGTCTACTACGCTGTCGAGCGGATGCGCCAGCGCATTATCCAGGCCATTGGAGAAAAACAATAAAGAGAGACATATATAATCTATTATAACTGTCAAACAAACAATATGAAAAGACTTTCAAAATCGCGTTACACCGCTTTCTGCCAGTGTCCGAAGAACTTGTGGCTGAAGGTATATAAGCATGAAGAGGCAACCATAGATGCAGGTATGGAGGCTCGATTTGCACAGGGAAATGTGGTGGGCGACCTGGCGATGGGGCTCTTTGGCGAATTCAAGGAAGTTACCTCTCATCATGAAGACGGCAGTCTGGATCTGCAGAAGATGATAGATCTGACACACCAGTATATGGACGAGGGCGTGGAGAACATCTGCGAGGCGTCGTTCAGTTGTGAGGGTGGCTACTGCGCTGTTGACATCCTTCGCAAGCACGGCGACGGATGGGCCATCTACGAAGTGAAGAGCACCAGCTTCCCCTTGTTTAATGAGAAACAGACGAAGTTGGAGAAATATGCACCTGATATTGCTTATCAGAAGTGGGTGCTGGAGCAATGTGGAGTCAATGTTACCGGCACTTATCTGGTTTGTCTGAACAGCGACTATGTAAGACATGGGGAACTTGACATTCAGCAACTCTTCGTCATCAACGACATGAAGGAGATGGTGGAGAATGAATACCTGAAAGTGCCGGCACGTGTGAACCAAGCCATGAAGGTCATCAACAACGAGCAAGAGCCCGAAGCCGATCTTTCGGAATGTTGCATGAAGCCTTACGGCTGTGCATTCTGGGACTACTGCAAGCGCCAACATGGCGTACCATCGCCTTCGGTATTCGATGTATATGGTGGCAAGGGGCGAGGCGGCTTTACTTTTAAGAAGAAATTGGACTGCTACCATCAAGGTTTAGTCACATTTGAGGATTTGCGCTCGACAGACATCGGCTCCATTCAGAACATGCAGATTGAAGCAGCTCTGACAGGCAAAGAGTTTATAAACCGCGAGGGAATTCGTAAGTTTCTCGACAAGCTTTCCTATCCGCTCTATTTTCTCGACTTTGAGACCATGCAGGATGCCGTGCCGCAATACGACGGCGCAAAGGTCTATGCACAGATTACGTTCCAGTACTCGTTGCATATCAAGGAGAGGGAAAACGCCACAAGGGTTGTTGAGCGGGAAAATGAAGGAAGAAAACTGAGACTGCATGTAATGTACAGCTACATAACGCACCGCGAGTTTCTGGCTCCCAGCGACGGAAGCGACCCGCGTCGTGCCTTGGCAGAGCAGCTATGCAAGGATATTCCCAAAGACGTCTGTACGTTGGCATATAATAAGATGTTCGAATGTGGGCGCATACGCGAGTTGGCAGCTTTGTATCCCGACCTAAGCGACCATCTGTTGAACATTGCCGATAACATCAAGGATTTGATCGACCCATTCCGTGCCGGTGATTACTATGTACCTGCCATGGGAGGTTCGTTCTCTATCAAGAGTGTGCTGCCAGCCCTCTTCCCCGATGAGCCAAGTCTCAACTACCACAACCTCGATGAGCGCTGCCAAAATGGTGGTGATGCAATGACCATCTTCCCCCGCCTGCAACAGATGGAACAGTCGTTGCCTAAGCAAGGGGTGCGGAATCAAGATGGGCTGTTGGTGATGGCCGACTCGCTGATGCCTCTGCCTGAGCAAATGAGAATACGTGAAGAAATCGCTGCCAGCCGCGAGGCTCTACTCCGCTACTGCGAACTCGACACCTGGGCGATGGTAAAGGTCTGGGAGAAACTGAAAGAAGTGGCGGAATAGATACATATAAAAATGAACATATTTAATCAAAAGACTTATGAACACAATTGAATTATTTAGCACGATGTTGCAAGGAGGCAAAGAAGTTTTCTTGTCAGTAGAAGATCTTTTGACAATGTTCAATAGGAACATTTCAAAGAATGCTGAGCTGCTTGACTATATAGGCAGGAAAAACCTCTTTGAGATGATTGGTAAGACAAGGAACGAGGGTGTTCACAGTCGTTTCATTGCCGAACTGCTCTCCGGAGATTTCTTCAAGGGGCAATCTCGTGAATCGACTCTATTTCACTTCTTGGATTTGCTTCTTTACAGGTCAGCTAAAGAAAATAAGACTTCAGAGATAAATGAGCATCTCAAGAAACAAATACTTACACGTTCTGTTTTGATTGAAAATGCTGAGTCTGTTTGTGAATTGCCTGTTAAGGAGTATCAAGAATTATACAGTGTCAATAATAACACTATTAGTATAGACAAAAACGATCGAATTGATATATATATTAGGTATAAATTGACAACACTTGTAGCAGGACGAGACACAATGGAGATATTCATTGAGAATAAAGTCAATAGTTCCGAGTTTGATTCTCAGACGCTTCGTTATTTCGAGGCATGTGACAATGGAGGACACAAACGCCCCTTCCAATTGTTTATATACTTGACTCCCCAATCTCTTCGCGACATGGAGAATTATTATGGTTTGGACACCAAATACAAACCCACTTGTCCTCACTACATCCATATTTGCTATCAGGATATTCTGAGCTATATCATAGAGCCGTTGATGAATGATGAAAGCTTGGACGATGACAAGAAGGCAATGTTAAAGGAATATGTCAGTTGCCTTGAACTACCCGCTATGCCCGATGCAGAATCACAGGCTCCTGGCAATGAGCTTTCCATCATGGCCATTAGTTCAAGAGAGAGAGAACTGGTGAAAACCTTTATGGAAGATGCCATCAATCGCAGAGTTATCAACAAGGCTATTGAAGCGAAACTGGATGAACCACTCTATTCGGTAACATCAATGGGCGAATTGTTCAATGCTACTGAGGCAATGAAAGAGGCAGTCAAGTTTCTGGCAGGTAATATCAAACCACTGGTATTGTTGAAGAAAGTCAACGATTGCGCAATAGTTGGTCCGCAAAATGGTGCAAAACCATATCTTGTTTATTCTCCGAATGCTTGGCGCACACCAGACAAAAAGTTCTGCAAATACTTGCCATTCGACGATTTGTATGTATATTCAGGTAAGGTGTATGTTTCACTCAGGCCGGCTGTAAATGCCGCCATAGAGGGCTATAAGAAAAAACGCCATAAGTCCAACGAAGAGCTTGTCAGCGATTTCAGTGCTGTATTTTCAGACAAAGGTGGTGGTATTCCCCTTGTCTCTGAGAAGAAGCAAAATGGGAATGCCGAAGCAGACATCAAAGGCATTTACATAAGGAAGAATATCCCCGTAGAACGTCTGCAGATAATCAATGACATTCTTGGTGAACAGTTTTCTGTTAAACCTATAGACAATGAGGCATATAATGCTTTGATGTCCTGTAATGTTCAACTGTACCATGGTAAGCCTGTCTCTGAAAACGGGTTACCAAGCGAGATTGAAGAGTTGTTACAAGATTTCAGTGGTTATTGGACCTACGAACAAGTAGGTGACACTCCTTTCTTTTTCAGAAAAGATATTGTTGACGACAGGATTCTGAATATCAACAAGATGAATGTTTTTGAAGATCGCAATCTTATTGAAAAGTGCAAAGACACGTCCCTTTTACTTGATTTCTTCAATAGTAGGAGGAATCTCGTTCTCTCTGTGTATAAAGTAATGCTTGAGGCAGAGTCGGATAGAAATGTATATAAAGAAAAGCTTTCAGTTTACCGCAAATTGCTTAAATCATAAATCTCACATGCCTAACAAGACACGACACCTGGGCAATGGTGAAGGTGTGGGAGAAACTCTTTTCGATTTTGCCATGACGAGAAAAAGTGGAGTGAAATTCAACCATAAAGAACCAGCCGTGGAAAGCTCCGATTTAGCGAGAGCAGAGTGAAGCTCGCTTCTGCTCTGCCGAGCGTGAGGAGGTTCGACCGAAAGGTCAAAGTTCCCAAAGAGCCGGAGGCTGGCAGGCATCCTTCTTATCCTGTAGTAGAAAGGTCTTGGGATGCCGTTTTTGCTCTTATGAAATGACAGGGTGAGTGAATCGCAAAATATAGTGGTAATCTTATGAAGTATAAGAAAAAAGAGAGCAGATTCAAAAAACGTTTTGAAACAATTCTACAGTTTGCAATAAGCAGATGGAGTTTTAAATCTTTATGAAATATGACAAACGAACAAATTAATGAACTTCTCTTAGAGATACATCGCACACCGCTGCTGTCTATGGAAGAAGAATTGGAACTGTTAGAGAAGATACAGGCCAAAGGCGCCGACTGCTACGAGATGCAAAAATTGGGAAAGGCGAATTTGGTCTATGTGGTAAGCTTAGTGCGTCAATATAAGAATCAGGGGCTCGAGCTGGAGGAACTGCTTGAGGCTGGGAAAGAGGGGCTTCGCAGGGCCGCCCTGACCTACCGTTCGGACAGCGACATTCGTTTCCTGAGATATGCCGTAAGGCAGATGCGCCAATGTATGCAGTACGCCATAGATTTCAAGAAGAAGTAGAGTAAGTTTTCAAGTTTTTTTTATGACGGCATTTAGCGAAGCAGACCATGGCGAGCCCCTGCTCTATGCCCTCCGCCAAGCATTTACGAATCTGGATGTTGAGGTAAAGGAAATAGAATGGTGAATCCTGCCCTCGTATATGAGAGAAAAAAGAAGAAGTAAACTTTGATTTTTTCTGGTGAAGTGGACTGTATTTTAAGTATAACCCAAAAACAACGAATTATATGGAAACAACAAATCATTTTAAGTTTGACATTGTAGAAATTGCCAACAAGATTGAAGGATTGAGAAATAAACCTAGACATCATTCACCGTATAATGTGTTTACTGCATGGGGAATGAGTGAAAACGATCATACAAAGTTATTACTGGCATTACTTCGTTACCAAGACTCGACTGGACGCTACCCTCTGCTGAATAGTTTCTTGAACAGATTCACAAAAGGGCGCGACAAAATGATTCACTATCAGAACCCTTCGGATGTTTTCATTCGCTTCAATCCACGATATGACAGGGACGATAAACACAGTTTCATTGATGGGCTCATTATGTTTTCCGCACAAGGAAAGCGAATAGCCATCATCATAGAGAACAAGATTTTTGATGCTCCTGATCAGAAGGGCCAAATACGCCGATATATAACCCACATGACAACTGAAGAGCATATTGCATTAGAAAATGTATGGGCGTTATATATTACAGGAACAGGTGCTAAGGAAATTGACGAATGTAGCTATCATCCAAATAACGAGGACGAAACAACTGACATTGGTCGACGTTTTGTCACTCTTTCTTTTTGCAGTGATATCATAGAATGGCTGAAACAGGATGTTCTTGAACGTCGCATTTACCCGGAGTCACTGACAAGTATAGTCCGCGCATACGTTGAGTCTCTGGAGAAGGATATCTTTTGCGAAGACAAAACCGATGCGTGGCGAAAAGACATGCTGTGCAACATTTTAATAGATTCAGGACATCTCAATATGAACAAGATGACTGACCGCGATTTCGACTGTCTCTATTCTTTCCGCGATTCTGTTCAAGAGGTACGCAGAGAAATGGCTAAAGCTAATACAGATGAAAAAGATATTCGTGCTGTTGATAATCTGTATGGAGTAATAAGGAACATTATCTATGATATTGAGCAACAGGTCTTCGGCGAATTTGAAAAACTCAGTACTGATATCCTGAACGGCTGGTGGAAGAGAGAACTGAAGAAACTTAAAAATGCTAAATGGATGGCCAAACATCGTGGCCTGCATAGTGATAAAGGCTTTGTTCAGATAGGTCTTTCCACAGAATGGGGTACGGCTCATTTGGAATGGATTCCCATCAGTACAAAAAGAATGTGCTTCGGAAATGATTATCAATTGGAATTGCATGTTGAAAACGACAAGGCTCTTGCTGACAAATGGCGCGAGGAACTGAATAGCAATGCCATTTTGCTGCCGACAAATAACTGCGATAAAGTAAAAGCCGGTACCAGCAGGCTGCTTCGCTTTAAGTGCCAGACTGCAAAACCAATTGCGAAGATGAGCAAAAAGGAATTGACTGTATTCCTAACTGGAGTTTATACCAAAGAATTGAATTATTGCTGCAGAATGCTTGTTGAGCATTTCCATAATTACAATTGATTATTATATAGAGGTCATTTCTTCTACTTTTTTATGATGACATTTAACGACTACTGGAAAGAGAAGGCGCAGAAACGACGCAAGGCGTGGGCGGCGAAGGCCAAGCGCTATGCGGAAAGTCACGCACAGTTGGAGGAAATCCGCAACATGGTCTATTTGCCTTTGGACTATACTCCAGACTTCTACCTGGGGGAATACATACATCTTCACTTCTGCAAACAAAACCCATTCGTGGTCTGGGACAAGGGTACGTTCAGTTTTGACGAAGTTGGGCTACGCAAGGCTATGGAAGCAGAAGGAGCCAACCTAAACGAGTTGGCCATAGAGATGAGTCATCAATCTATTCGAGAAGCTGAAGTTCCTCAACCGATTATCAATAGGGGTCCAGGGGGGACACCTAATAAAGTTTGGGACTATGAAAAAAAATACCATGCCTGGCTCAAACGCGTTTATGGCATCTGCAGTGACATGGACACTGTCAAGCTGACATACGGAGAGGTATCAATGGCCATCAACCGCTATAGCCGAGAGGGGGAACCTTTTGGCTTCTATGAGCTGAACCCCTGCGAGCAACTGACTAAAGTTCCAATACTGATGCAGGAAACTGATTTTTATTTTCTGAATACTGCTACGTTGCTCATGGAAAGTGCCGCTGAATGGCAGTTGCGACAGGAGGAACTGAACTATTATGCCAAGAAACAAAGAATTAGGACGATGAATGCTGCCCTCACCGACAGCATTGAATTCGAACTGTGGGATGACACGAAGTTGGAAAAGAAGGTTGCGGAATATATCGACGAGGACTACCCCGTGGAGAAGATGCTTGAGTTGGTGCTCCGCCCGTGGAAGCAGGCTATCACAAAGTATTTTCGTGATATTACGGAACAAGAGCTTAATAATCCAACGGAAAAGTTTGATGAATCCGACTTAGAGGATCTCAATTTTAGAAATAATGTGCTACAACCTTATTTCAAAAAACAAGGTTTGCAAGAAGTAAAGGTGTGGAAACCAAACGAAACGAGATCAGACATTCGAATTGAGTATCAGGGGTATCAGTTAAAATACACTGATGACATCTTCTTTTATCCAAATGCTCACTATCCCATATACTGCACCAATCGAGTCCCGAGATATAGTTCGATGCAAGGTACCCCTTTGCGTGCCCTTGCCGACTATCTGCGAAAGATGCCGGAAATCACCAGAAAGACCGACGAAGTGGTGATAAAGGTCATGCACTTCTACGACGGACTGATGCAGCAAAAGAATGAAAAATATTGCAAAAATGTAGAATTCTTGGACTCCTTGGCTGCTCTGCATAAGGGAACGCCTGTTGGCAAGATGATGAAGTTCTTACGATGGAACGCAGGAAGGTTCTCCAACTCTGAATCTAAGAGTTATGAGTTCTCTATTCCTACGATAAAGGTGCTCGGTGAAACGTACTTCAGTTTTGTAATAAAAGATGTACCCCAAGGTTTTAACGTGGTTAATGGACAATTGACAGGGACATATCAAGATGAAGTCGAAGAGAGATGGTTGGATGCAGACTGCCATACCTTATATGTCGCTGATCCTAACACAACAGATTTTGACGAATTGGTGAAAACACATCGGCGCTGGTCGTGGTCAGTACAAGAATTCCTGAGTTCAAATCCTTCCCTCTCAATTGATTTCATTGAACAAAAATTATAGTTATTATGGCAATAGCAATCAACACCGAAGAGCTGGAGACCCTCTTAGAGGTGACTCCTTCGTGGCAGAACATCATGCTGGCAGGTCGACATGGCATCGGCAAGTCGCAGATCCTGACAAACTATTTTGAGGCGAAAGGTATGCGCGTCGTAGCCCTGTTCCTGGGACAGATGAGTGACCCCGGCGACCTGCTGGGTTTGCCCAACAAAGATGAGGCGACGGGCAAGACAACCTTTATGCCCCCTTATTGGTTCCCTGTCGATGGACAACCCATCGTGCTGTTCCTTGATGAGTTGAACCGCGCACGGCCAGAGATCCTGCAGACGGTGATGGACCTCGTGCTCAACCGCAAGTTGGCAGGGCGCATGTTGCCAGAGGGCAGTCGCATCATCTCGGCCTGCAACGACGGCGACGAATATCAGTTGACCGACCTCGACCCAGCCCTCGTGTCGCGTTTCAACATCTACACCTTCCGCCCATCGGTGGAGGAATGGCTGCTGTGGGCAACGCGCAAGGGACTGGACAAGCGTGTCATCAACTTCATCCAAGCCAACCCCGAACTGCTCGACCGCAGTGGAGATACCAAGGAAGAGCAGGGACTGGAGAAAGACCCTGACCGAAGAGCTTGGGAGAAAGTGGCTCGCGCTATGGAGAACATTCCCAATCCAATGCCCGTGCATCAGAAGATTATCGCAGGCATCGTGGGTGTACAGGCAGCTGCCAGACTGTTCCTCTCTTTCCAGAAGGAACTCGTTACACCGCAGGAGCTGCTCACCGACTTCAAACGTGCCAAACGGCAACTGGACAAGTATCAGTTGCATCAGTTGTCATTGGTGAACGATGCCTTGTGCCGCTTTTTCGAGACCGATCAGGCCAACACGATGGAGCGCACACTGGTTCGCGAAAACCTGAAAGCCTACCACGACTATCTGGCCAAGAACCATCGTGAGGCATACGCCCACTTTGTGTCACTCATCGACGGCACGGGCTACAAGCAAATGCTCTTGCTCATCAACAAGGAACTGCCAGAGACCTATAAGCAAATCATTGAGTTCATCCAGTCGCTATGAGTGCCCTCGAACGCATACAACAGGAGATGGAGCAGTGGTTTCTGACCGAACCGCTATTCTTCACCGTCTACTGTACGCATAGGCTGACTATCAACCCCAATATGTTGTGTGCCCTGCGTTCAGGACAGGGACGGATTGAATACAACCCGGAAGTGATCGCCCCGATGTCCGACCATCAGTTGAGGGCCTTGCTGAGCGTGGAGATGATTCGCATACTGCTGAAACACCCCTACTCCCGTCAGCCTTTGGGATGTCCCGGTATAGCGCTGAAGATGGCGAGCGACATGGTCATTGCACCAGCCTATAATCTGACATGGGCCGGACTAACACTTCCCGAGGAATTCGGATTGCCCAAAGGACAGCACTTTGAGTGGTACGCCAACCGACTAAGTACAATGGGAATCCACATGGATGGACCAGCACCCAGCGAAGGTGATTCCAGTACTGATAGTGAAAAAGGAGAAGGTAGTGCAGCTTCTTCGGCGGAAACTTCTGAGAATCAAGGCGAAGATTCTTCGGGTGGCAGCAATAATAAAGAGCAAAACGAGCAGGGAGAGAATGCAGAAGAAGCATCGTCAGGTGGAGCAGATTCTGAAGAAAGCAGCGGAATCGTTTTGCCTATCGAAGGTCGGGCAGGGATGCCTTCCTCTGGCAAACAAGAAGAGACCGGCACTTCGTCGTTGCCTGAAGATTCTGAAACATCCGATGGGCAAGGGGATAGGGCTTCCGACTACACCTCGTTGTGGGAAGAGGACGCCTTCATGGGCCAACAGATTACAGACATCATTCACAGCACCACTCAATGGGGAAGTCTGCCTCTAGGCATGGTGGAGCTTATCCAAAAAGCTGCCGAAGGCCGCATTGACTACCGCAACGCCCTGCGTGCCTTCCGAAGCTCCATCCTCTCGCAGAAGCGTCACCTCACCCGCATGTATCCCAGCCGCCGCTTCGGTTTCGAGCAGATGGGCAGCCGCTATGAGTTTACTACACGTCTGCTGGTGGCCATCGATACCAGTGGGTCGGTAGGTTCAGAAGAGTTGGGGCGCTACTACCGCATCATCACCACCTTCTTTAAATATGGCATTCAGGAGATTGACGTGCTGATGTTCGATGCTGATGTACAAGGAGACCCCGTCACGCTAAAAGAAGCTCAGAAGGGCAAGCAGACATTTGAAGTGAAAGGGCGTGGCGGCACAAGTTTCCAGGCACCTGTCAACTATGTTGCTGATCACCCCGATTACGACGGCCTCATCATCATGACTGATGGCTATGCACCCGTTCCCTCTGTTCCTGCCTTCCTGAAAACCAAACTCCTTTGGGTAATCGACAACGAACCATCCTACAAACAACATTACGATGCGCTGCGCAAGACGGGGCGCGTCTGTCTGATGGAACTATAAAAATTGTGTCAGCTTTTGAATTTTTGACAAAACATTACTATATTACGATAAGCATTAATAAAAATTGTAAGATCATGGCAAACATTTGCATTACCAATTATGTCATCGAGGGTGAAAAGAAAGAACTCGATGCATTGTATGAGACCATGAAGAAGCTTCAGGACAGTGGCGCCCCAGTGGAGTACGCTAACGGGCTTGGTCTGCTGGTTGAAGCTTTGGGCAAAGACCCCAATGAAGTATTGTGCCGCGGCGGATGGACAGAACTTGAACGCGTGGATAGCATCCTGCGTATGACCTTTGAGACAGCCTGGACACCCTGCTACGAAGTGACTGACTTGCTGAAAGCCACCTATCCCTCGCTCCGTATATTCTACAAAGCCGAAGAACCGGGCAATGGAGTCTATTTGAAAAACGATGTCGAAGGAAAGTACTTCCCCGAAACCGAATCCGACGGCCAACCCTTTGAACTTATGACAGAGGAGCGTGAGAAAATGCAAGTCCGCCTCATTCGTGGCATTAAGGACGGTAGCATAGAAGTTAAGGTCAGTAAAGATAATGACAAAGGCTGAATTGGAAAAAGTCATCGTCAGGTCGTTCCCCATTTACGAACTGTTGCAGATTCGCATCGAGGGTCATCGATACCCTCGCAGGCGAATCTGTCAGCAGCGATTAGGGTTCTATGATACAAAGGAACATGCTGAGGAGGCTATGCTTTCCACTATCGAGTTTCAGAAACGGGAATATAAGAATAGAGGAAAGAAATACGATGATGATTTTTTCGGGTTCTTTCTGCTTGAACAGTTTGTCCATAATAATGAATGCTCATTTTGGGGGAATGAACGTCCTCGGAGATGTTTCTCTTATAATGCTGATGGGGAATTCAATGACTTTGTCGCATTGGATGAGATGGGATTGTATCGTGGTCGCAAGAAAGAGGATATCCGCTTCAAAGTGGGCGACATTGTGGAGACCATTGACGGGAACTATTCTGACTTGGCCATCGTGGGTGCCCTGCCGCTCACTACAGAAACCTACCGCCAAATGGAAGAAGATCCCGAAGAGTGTGAGCATCCAACCCATTTCCTCGATGAGAGTGACGACTGCTATCTGGTATACACCCTTGGCGAAGTCGGTTCACACTTCCATCCCGTCTGCTATAAAGTATTCCTGCCAACCCATCCTGTTCCCGAGAAAATAGCTGCTCGACTAAGGGGCAATTTGGAAGAAATGAAAGGCGATAATTAAAAAAGTTGGCTATTCTATTGAATTTTGTTTGAAATGTTACTATTTATATGTAGCATTCAAAAACCAAAATGATTATGGAAACTAAAAACACCAGTTCAAAAAAGAAGGAAAACAAGATATTGCTTCAGGCAATTGAGCATGTGGGTTGGTCAGACGGTCGAGGACTTAAATATACTGTCAATATTTGAATCTTTTTATAATGTTTACTATATTGGGTTCGTAATAAGCAATTATGAAAGACTATGGAAGATAAAAAGGAGTTGACAAGAGAAGAAATGTGGCAGAAACGCCGTGAAGCACGATTGGCTGCCAAGGCGCTGCAGCGTAAGTTGAAAACCATCACCGATCCTGTGGAACGTAAACAAGTAGCCAAGCAGATGAACGATCTTTTCGGAGAGTCCTGCAAATGGTATAATAAAGTAAAGCGCAGTAATCAGTGGGAACGCTGTGTTGAACGGGAATTTATCCTCTTAGAGTCTGGTTTGGAAGACTGAGACCGTAAACAATTACGTATTCCGGCGATGATGTCAACCAGTTTCGAAGATATTCGTTCGTCCTGTTGATGATGATGGCATTTAACGTACAGTGTATTCTGAAGATTTCTTTAACTGCGGCAATAGGTAATAGGCCATGTCTGAGATATTTTTCCTGAGATTTGAATTTATTATAATTAATGACTATATTAGCATAGGAAATAGGTTAAACAATCAAAAAAAGTTAGATTATGGATGAAGTAAAAAAGCAGCAACTCAAATGGTTGAAAGATATTTACGACAATTGGACGCCCCCTACACCGGCATTTAAGGCCGATCACGAAGGAGTCCCAGAAGGCATGGTTCCGTATGTCTGCTGCTCTGACGTGCACGACTACAAGTACAATATCCGTATCATTCCTGTGGATATTTTCCTTTCGAAAGAAAATTATGAGATATTGGAAAAAGGAGAAATCATTGCACACTATGAATCTATGGAGGATCTTGTAGAAGATGGGTGGATGCTCGATTGACTAAAAATCAACTGCATCAATAAAAACAAGTAATTGGATAATATTATATTTTAGATGCCTTATGAACCTAAAAGAAAAAGCAAGAGCCAAGGTAAAAGAATTAGATCAGAGAATGGCTGAACTGAACGCCATGTACGAAAAAGAGACAGATCCTGAGAAAGAGAGAATACTGAGAAAAGAAATTCTCTCCATTGCTGCCAAAACCAATATGTATTTGAGGATGGCGGGTGCCGATGAGCAGGAAATGTACGCTGATTAGTAGCCGAAAGCTTTATTGAAAGCCCAACGCCAACATCTTCATCGCTTATCTATGAGAATTTGATGTGCCAATTTGCCAGAAAAACGGAACCGAGTATTGATAACGATGGCAAAGATTTATGGCTATTTAAGAATTTCTAAAATGAAAAAGATACTTATTTTATTATTGCTGGTTTGCAGTCTGCAAATACAGGCTCAGAACATCAGTTATGTGAAGACATCCTCGTCATGGTATATTATCTATGATAGCAGTGGAAAGAAAACCGGATCCGTGAGCGCATCTTTAGGAGAACTGGTGGGTTATGGCTCTGAGTTCCTGGTTTTACGAAAGGACTCATGGTATATCTTGTATGATGGTAAAGGGCGACGGATAAGAGGACTGAGTCGGAGTTCTATCGGTGAGGTTATAGCGGTCACCGGCAACACCTTCATCTCTCGTCTCGGTTCGTGGATCTATGTGTGGAACAAAGAGGGAAAGAAACTGAGTGTACATAACGCCAAGTGAATAAAAACATTTTACCTCATTAGTTATCTCCTATTTACGAAATGGGAAAGAACTTGATAATCTCTGCAGATGTACTGAAGATGCATATCCAGATGCTTTAGTAAGCTGGAGATACCCTCTATGATACTAAAAGTGCCTTCCATAAGACTAATGACGTCCTCTTGAAAACGTTGCCATTTGAGAGGCGAATGATGGGGTGTGGGCTGATAGCTTACTAATTGTAAGCATGCTATGATATGGGTATATTGAGTTTAAAAGGGGAGGAAGGAGGATTAGACAAAGGCTCTGTTTGACGAGCGGTATAGTTATGTAATGGTGCGTCAGGCGATTTGTTATAATAAGGCGGGTAAGCAGATTTATGATTCGGGCGAAGACACCTCAGCCGGCTGGTCTCCCGTGAATGCCAGCGATCCCGTGGGTATTTTAGGAGAATATCTCGATAACCTTCGTCGAAAGCCTTAATAAAAAACACTCAACACCTCACCAAATCGTCTGGAATCCCTGTGTTTATCGGTAAAGTGGAGGGTGAGGTGTTTCGTCGACATCTCACCAACATCTCACCCACATCTCATTTTTTACGATGACTATGACTATGACTATGACCATGACGATGACGATTTAAGCGCCCTTTGGGCTGTTTAAAGGTCACTCTCGAGAGAGCGTGAGGACGTGAGGACGAGGGGACGAGATTACCCTCTAATCTGCTTTTAGGGCTCAGAACAATTACTTCCCTTCGGTCAGTGACACATTTTTTATGTTCACTAAGGTACGTTCACAGAAATTTATGGCGCCAAGTTTAACCACCCATAACCCCTGCATTTATGCTGGCTTAACCACCCCTGGCCCCTGCATTTATGCTGGCTTAACCACCCCTGGCCCCTGCATTTATGCTGGCTTAACCACCCCTGGCCCCTCCTTCAAAAGGAGGGGAGTTTGGAGGGGAGTTTGGAGGGAGTCCGAGGGAACGAAGGACGAAAGAAGTCATAGTCCTTTAAACAGCCACGTAGTGGCGCTTAAACAGTCCGTAAGGACGCTTAAACAGTTGCGAAGCAACGCTTAACCCCTTATACGGTCATCGTCATAGTCATAGTTAATAAAAACTCTGTGTCTCCGTGTCTCCGTGTCTCTGTGTACAAATAAAAGGTTAAAGGGTTTAAGCGTTGCGTTGCGACTGTTTAAGCGCTTCGCTGTTTAAGGGCGATGACTATGACGTTTTGAGCCCCTTGATAAGGGGCGGCTCTAAAGCAGGGTTTTATTAAACAGAACACAAAGACACAAAGTTTTTATTATGACGATGACTATGACCATGACGATGACGAAAAATGGAGAAGTTAAAAATACGGAGATTTGCGGTAATCTCTTTCAAAATAACAATGTGAGGTGTTGATGAGGTGTTTTGCAAACACCTCACCCGCTGAAATTCCTTTAAACACTGGGGTTCCAGACGATTTGATGAGGTGTTGAGTGTGTTTGTTTTGTCTTGTTAATCCTGATTTTAGGAACCGTTTTGTAAGAATGACGTGGAGACCTTGTAAGAATGGCGCAGAAGCGATGTCTCCACGGCATTCTTACAAGGCTTCCACGCCATTTAGACAAGGAGAGTACGGACATTGGATTTGCTTTAGGCAAAGGGACTCAGGAAGTGGATTTTAAAGATGAAAATGATAATAAACATCTGCTTCCGAAAAAAGTGTCACTTTTCGTGAGTGATTAAGCCCTAATTACTTTCCAAAATTGACAAAATTGAAGAGTAATTAGGGCCTAATTACTCCAGTGGATAAAAAAAGCGTTTGTATGAAGATGATTTGGAAGTAAATTGTGTCTTATTTGAATGGAAAAAAACAGGCAATTACACGCGGTAACTGCCTGTTTGAATGATGCTCCTTTCCTCTTATTTCTTCGGAACGGTACACTCGTTGACCAGATAGGCGATGCTCATGTAGGGCACACCGGAATTGGTCTGAAGGCCTATCTCACAAGTACGACTGTTGGAATAACCGTATTCCACTCCGAATGCCTCAATCTGGGGCTTCAGCTTGCGCAATGCGTATTTGTTGACTTCGGGGAAGGAGAATCCACGGTCGCCGGCAAAACCGCAACAGCCTACGCCTTCGGGAACCAAGACGTGGTTGGAGCACATCTTGGCAAGGGCTATCAACTGATCACCGAGGCCCATCTCACGGGTAGAACAAGTGATGTGGACGGCTACCTTGCGGTCGATGGGATGGAACTCAAGACGGTCCTTGAGGAAGGTCATGATGAACTCTACGGGTTCGTAGAGTTTCACCTTGGTCATCACCTTACGCATACGGTGGAGGCACGGGCTCTGGTCACAGAGAATGGGATATTTGCCTTGCTCGGAAGCTATCCAAAGGGCTTCTTCCAGTTCAGCACTCTTGCGGTCGGCAATGTCGAGCATTCCCTTTGATTCCCAAATCTGCCCGCAGCACATCTTGTCCATGTGCTTGGGGAATTTAACGGTGTAGCCCGCCTTGTTGAGCAGCTGGCACATCTCATCGACGACGCTGTTCTTGACGGGGGCGCCTTTAGCGAGGCCCATCGTCTGGTTGATACAACTGGGGAAGTAAACGACCTGAAGACCCATCTTGGAGTTCTTGGGTGCACGGCGGCTTCCCGGTTTGGGTTGTGAGGTGCGTTTCGGCATGGATGGGGTCCAGAGAGGAACGCCCATCTTATGAAGTCCGTTGCAGACGCTGCTCATGGCATTGGAGCCCAGAACGCTATGGCCAAGGTTAGCGGTGTCGAGCACGAAGCGCAGGGAGTTCTTGACGCCCTTCATGTGATCTGCAGTCCAGTTGCCAAGTTTATAGCCGGCAGCATTCTGATTCATGTCGAGCTGACGAATCAGATGCGTCAAATCACCGGTGTTGATCTTCATAGGGCATGAGGTGGAACAGAGTCCGTCGGCAGCACAAGTCTGATCACCATAATATACATAGAGGTCCTTCAACCGCTTCATGAGCTCAGGATTCTCTCCCGTCTGCTGCAGATGGAGAATCTGACGCTGGATAGCGATGCGCATACGGGAGGAGATGGTGAAGCCGCACGACATGCAGTTGACTTCGCAGAATCCACACTCGATACACTTGTTGGCGCGCTTGACACCCTCGATAGTCTCCTTGGCGGAGGACTTGGGGTTCTCTTCGAGCGTGAAATACTTGGAACCGTCGGGAACGCTGTCGAAATCGTAAGTGAGTTCAGGCAGCGGCTTGAAGTTCTTGATGAAGCACAAGGGGTCATCATTAAAGATACAGCCCTGATTGAGCAGATTGTCGGGATCGAAGATGGCCTTGAGTTCCTTCATCACATTGTGGGCTTCCTCGCCCCATTCGTATTTCACGAAAGGTGCCATGTTGCGACCCGTGCCATGTTCTGCCTTCAAAGAACCGTCGTATTCCTCGACAACGAGACGAGCTACGTCGCGCATCATGTCTTCATACTGCTTGACATCCTTTTCGGTTTTGAAGCTCTGGTTGAGGATAAAGTGATAGTTGCCTTCGAAAGCGTGACCGTATATACAGGCATCGGGATAACCATGGTCGGCAATGAGTTTCTGCAGTTTAACGGTGGCCTCGGGAAGGTCTTTCAGCGGGAAGGCAATGTCCTCAATGAGGCAGGTGGTGCCTACGGGTCGCATTCCGCCTACAGACGGGAATATACCGGAGCGAATGGCCCAGTATTTTCCGTAAATGGCAGGGTCTTCGGTGAACTCTGCTGGGATGTAAAGCTTGAACTGACGGAGGCATTCGCTTACACGCTGAATCTTGTCGAGAAGTTCCTCGTGGGTGATGGCTTTGGTCTCCGTGAGAACAGCGGTGAGATTGTGATAGTCGCCTTTCTCCACACCGGGGATCCTACCAGCATCAACATCCTGCTTGTATTGCAGATAGACGGGATCGTCAACGGAAGCAAGTGACAGATAGTCGAGCATCTCGGCACTCTTTACCACGAGGTCTTCCTCTGACATGCGGATGTCGGCCTCTGTAGCTTTCAGCTGCTTCATAGCCACCACAGCCTCGCAGCTCTCCTTCATGGTGTGGAAATAAACCATGGCGGAAGCCCTGTACTTATAGTCATGCAGGGTTTTCATGTTTACCTCGGAGAGGAAGGCAAGCGTACCTTCGGAACCAACCATACAGTGGGCCATGATGTCGAAAGGATCGTCGTAGGCAATGAGCGGACGGATGTTAAGACCAGTCACATTCTTGATGCTGTATTTCTTCTTGATGCGCTCTGCCAGTTTGGTATTGGCGCGAACCTTATCCCTGAGGTCCTCAATCTTCTTGATGAACTCGGGATGTGTCTTGCGGAACTCCTCCTTACTTTTCTCGTCGCCGGTATCAACCACGGTACCATCAGTGAGAATGATACGGGCGGAAATCATCATGCGGTCGGAATTGGCATGCACGCCGCAGTTCATTCCCGAAGCATTGTTGCAGACAATACCACCCACCATGGCACTTCCGATGGAGGCCGGATCGGGTGGGAACACACGTCCGTAAGGCTTCAGAATCTCATTTACACGGGCACCCACGATACCTGGCTGCAGACGGATGCTGTTCTGTCCTTCACCAATCTCGTATTTCTCCCAATTCTTTCCGGCAACAATCAAGATGGAGTCGCTTACGGCCTGTCCTGAAAGAGCGGTACCAGCAGCGCGGAAGGTGAACGGCAGTTTGTACTTGCTTGCCAGCCTTACGATCTGAGATATCTCTTCTTCACCGTCGGAGCGGATAACAATCTTCGGAATCATACGGTAGAAACTGGCATCAGTTCCCCAGCCCAGAGTCCTCAATTCATCCGTATAGATACGGTCCTTGGGTAAGATCCTGCCTATCTCTGTCAGGAATTCTTCATAATGTCTGGAATTCATAGATTATGTTATTATTGTATTAAAAATTGTTTGTTAGTTAGATTGCTCGAAGCAATAGGGGATAGGTGCTTTTTGAAAAGCCATATTGTAGTTTTGCAAATATACACTTATTTTTTTATTAAAAACGCAAATCTTTTGATTTTAACATTTTGTGACGAAATAGCAGGCAAAAAAACTCCCGGGCATGCCCGGAAACTGCTTGCTCAGATACAAATCTAAAATTGCCGCCAAAGGTTGCCAAAAGAGATGTAAATTCTCTTTTTTTATTCGTTTAAATAAAATTTTATAGTTCATGGGAACAAATTAACTTGCATTCTCTTCGCATAATCAAAATTTTGCAGTAACTTTGCAGCCGCAAAAAGATATAATGTACATTAAATAAGATTTATGGCCGGAACGAAAAAGATTAAGACTGCCCTTGTGTCTGTTTTCCACAAGGACGGGTTAGATGAATTGCTCGCCAAGCTGAATGCGGAAGGCGTGAAATTCCTCTCTACAGGTGGTACCCAGAAGTTTATTGAGTCGCTGGGTTATGATTGTGAGAAGGTAGAGGATGTGACGACATATCCTTCTATCCTCGGTGGACGTGTGAAGACGTTGCATCCCAAAATTTTCGGTGGAATCCTGGCACGTCGCGACAATGAAGGCGACCAGCAGCAGATGGCTGAATATGAGATTCCCAGTATTGACCTTGTAATCGTGGATCTCTATCCCTTCGAGCAGACCGTGGCTGACGCCAGCAGCTCAGAGCAGGATATTATTGAGAAAATCGATATCGGTGGTATCTCACTGATTCGTGCCGGTGCCAAGAACTTCAAGGATGTGGTTATCGTTCCCTCCAAGGCAGAATATAGTGTTTTGTTGGACATCCTGAACAAGAAGGGTGCCGAGACGGATATCGAGGACCGTAAGATGTTTGCCGCACGTGCCTTTGGCGTGAGCAGCCACTATGATACGGCTATTCATGAGTGGTTTGTGAAGTAAAAGGTTAAAAGGTTAATAGGTTAAAGGGTTAAAAGGTTAAAGATTTAAGTTTTTGGACCGTTTGAAAGGTTAACGTTTAGAGTTGAGAATTTGATTTTAGAAATTAGTATTTAAGTATTAGGCATTAAATTATGGGATTTTTTAGTTTTGTTCAAGAAATAGCAATGGACCTCGGAACGGCTAACACCATCATTATCAGTGATGATAAGATTGTGGTTGACGAGCCTTCAGTGGTGGCATTGGACCGTCGCACCGACAAGATGATTGCCGTAGGTGAGAAAGCCAAGATGATGTATGAAAAGACACATGACAATATCCGTACCATCCGTCCGCTTCGTGACGGTGTGATTGCTGACTTCACTGCCTGTGAGCAGATGATGCGCGGTCTGATTAAGATGGTGCACACCGGCAGCCGCCTGTTCTCTCCTTCACTTCGTATGGTGATTGGTGTTCCTTCGGGCAGTACGGAAGTAGAGCTCCGTGCCGTGCGTGACTCTGCAGAGCATGCTGACGGCCGTGATGTCTATCTGATTTTCGAGCCTATGGCCGCAGCCATCGGTATCGGTATTGACGTGGAAGCTCCGGAAGGCAACATGATTGTTGATATCGGTGGCGGTACCACGGAGATTGCCGTGATTTCACTGGGTGGTATCGTAGCCAACAACTCCATCAAGGTGGCTGGCGACGACCTGACTTCAGACATCCAGGAATATATGAGCCGTCAGCATAACGTGAAGGTTTCTGAGCGTATGGCTGAGCGCATCAAGATTAACGTAGGTTCTGCCCTTACTGATCTGGGTGAGGAAGGACCTGAAGACTATATCGTTCACGGACCTAACCGCATCACAGCCCTGCCTATGGAGGTTCCTGTATGCTATCAGGAGATCGCACACTGTCTGGATAAGACTGTGGCACGTATTGAGACGGCTGTTCTCTCCGCTTTGGAGAGCACTCCTCCAGAGCTCTATGCTGATATTGTTCACAATGGTATCTATCTGACAGGTGGCGGTGCACTGCTTCGCGGTCTCGACAAGCGTCTGACTGATAAGATCAACATTCCGTTCCATATTGCTGAGGATCCGCTCCACTGTGTGGCTAAGGGTGCTGGCATCGCACTGAAGAATGTTGACCGCTTCTCGTTCCTGAGGAGATAATGTGAGGGTTCTGGATCCAGGTTCCTGATTTCAGGTTTTAGGGTTCAGGTTCCTGGTTTCAGGTACTGAGGTTTTACAGTGAACAATCTACTCGCGTTCTTTGCGAAATACAATCACTGGTTTCTCTTCGTTTTCCTGGAGGTGATCAGTATGATGCTGTTGTTTCAGTTCAACAGCTATCAGGGTAGTGTTTATTTCACAACGGCCAACACTGTTGCCGGCAAAGTGTACGAGTGGAGTTCTGACTTGGAGAGCTTCTTCAGTCTGACGAAGAATAACGAGCAACTCACACAGCGCAATCTTTATCTGGAGCGTCAGGTGAAGGTGATGTCGGAACAACTTGAGAAATATACTCGCGACTCTTCCTTCCTGAAAAGCAACCAGCTTGCATTGTTGCATGACTACCGGCTGATTACCGCCAAGGTGATTACCAATTCCATCAACAAACAGGACAACTACATCACGATTAACAAGGGTTCTGCCGATGGTATCCACCGCGATATGGGTGTGGCCTGCGGTAATGGCGTGGTAGGTGTTGTCTATATGGTGAGTCCGCATTACAGTATTGTGCTTCCGGTACTACACAGTCAGACCAATATCAGCGTGACCATTGCCAAGCGCGGCTATTTCGGTTATCTGCAGTGGCGGGGAGGCAGTTCCGCATTAGCTGATGTGAATGATATTCCACGTCATGCCCATTTCCGGATTGGCGATGCCATCGTGACCAGCGGTTACAGCAGTATCTTCCCTCCCGGTATGCTGGTGGGTCAGGTATTGCATGTGTTTAATTCCAGCGATGGTCTTTCCTATCGTGTGCAGGTGAAACTGAGTACAGATTTTGGAAATCTGCGGGATGTATGCGTTATTGACGATTCGCCTATGCGTGAAAGGGTAGAGCTGATGCGTGCAGCTCAGGATTCGATAAAAGTGAGAAACGGAAAATGACATCAGAACTGATTAGCAGGATTGTGACCTTTCTGGTCTTTGTAGTGGTTCAGGCATTGGTCTTGAACCATATACATCTGTATGGTGTGGCCACCCCGCTTATCTATGTCTATTTCGTACTCCTTTTTCGCCGCAATCATCCTAAATGGGCGATTCTGCTATGGAGTTTTTTCCTGGGTCTCTGCATTGACGTGTTTTCCAATACACCCGGTGTGGCTGCAGCCTCGATGACCCTCATCGCATTATTCCAGCCCTATATCCTGGAGGCGTTCATCCCCCGCGACAGTGAGGATAATCTCAAGCCCGGCATGGCAACGTTGGGAATCAGTAAGTTTATTACCTACACCGTCATTATGGTGTTTCTCTATACGCTTGCCTTTTTCTCACTGGAGGCTTTCAATTTCTTTAACTGGATGCAGTGGCTGTTGTGTATCGGCTCCAGTACACTGTTGACGGTCGTACTGATTCTGGTGATTGAAAACTTGCGCAGACAGTGAAAGGTAACTACGAACTCGAGAACCGAAAGTTTGTGATAGGAGGAGTGGCCATTCTGATTGTAGTGGTCTATCTGCTCCGTTTGCTTTCGCTTCAGATTCTCAGCGACGACTATAAAAAGAACGCTGACTCGAACGCTTTCCTCAAGAAAGTGGAGTTTCCTGCCCGTGGTGTGATTTCTGACCGTAACGGAAAGTTGATGGTCTATAATCAGCACAGCTACGACGTGATGGTGGTGATGAACGAGGAGAAGAACCATCTGGACACTCTGGAGTTCTGTGAAGCCTTGGGCATCACAAAGGAGGATTTCATCAATCGTATGGCGGAGATAAAGGACCGCTCGAAGAATCCTGGTTATTCCCGTTTCACGCAACAACTCTTTATGGGGCAGTTGTCGGAGAAGGAGTTCAGCATCTTTCAGGAGAAGATGTACAAGTTCCCCGGTTTCTATGTGCAGCGCCGCAGTGTGCGTCAATATGTGTATCCCTATGCCGCTCATGTGCTTGGCGATGTGGCGGAAGTCTCTCCTTCGGATATTGAGGAAGACGACTACTACCAGCCCGGTGACTATATCGGTAAACTGGGTGTGGAGCGTTACTACGAGAAACAGCTGCGTGGTGAGAAGGGTGTTCAAGTACTGCTGCGGGATGTGCATGGTACAATCAAAGGCAAATACCAGAACGGAGCCCTCGACCGTAAGCCTGTGGCAGGAAAGGACCTGACGCTGAGTATTGACATCAACCTGCAGGCTTTGGGCGAACGACTGATGGAAGGGAAGATAGGTAGTATCGTGGCGATAGAACCTGCAACGGGTGAGGTGCTCTGCATGGTTAGTTCTCCGACTTACGATCCCCGTATTATGGTAGGCCGTCAGCGTGGAAAAATGCACCGAGAACTGCAAAAGGACGTGTGGAAACCTCTGCTCAACCGAAGTATCATGGGACAGTATCCTCCGGGTTCCACGTTCAAGACTTCTCAAGGCCTGACCTTTGTGACGGAAGGCATCATCAGCCCTATTCACACGGCCTATTCCTGTCATCGCGGTTTCTATCATCGCGGTCTTCATGTGGGATGCCACGGTCATGCTTCCCCGCTTTCATTGGTTCCTGCCATCAGTACCTCGTGCAATGGCTTTTTCTGCTGGGGACTCTATTATATGATGTCGAACAGGTCAAAATACAAGACCGTTCAGGATGCTCTGAACCGTTGGCGTGACTATATGGTGTCGATGGGATTCGGCTATAAACTCGGCATAGACCTTCCGGGTGAAAAGCGCGGCCTGATTCCAAATGCAGATTACTACGATAATAATTACAAAGGGTCGTGGAACGGACTGACGATTATCTCCATCAGTATCGGACAGGGTGAGGTGAACCTTACGCCGCTACAGATTGCCAACCTGGGAGCCACCATCGCCAACCGCGGCTATTATTATACGCCTCATGTGGTGCGCAAAGTGAAAGGTGAACCTCTGGACACGGCTTTTACCCGCCGACATCAGACTTTGGCCAGCCGTTCTGCCTATGACTATGTCGTTCAAGGAATGCGCGCCTCAGTACTCGGAGGAACTTGTAAGCACCTGAATCGTGGAGACATCATCATCTGCGGAAAGACGGGTACCGCACAGAACCGTGGACAAGACCACTCCGTGTTCATGGGCTTTGCACCTATGGACAATCCGAAGATTGCCATTGCCGTGTATGTAGAGAATGGTGGTTTTGGTGCAGACTTCGGTGTGCCCATCGGCGGACTGATGATTGAACAGTATTTACATGGCAAGTTGTCGGAGAGTTCCCAGAAACGGGCTACCGACTTCCAACGCAGAAGAATCGCTTATGGTAAAGCAAACAGATAAACCGGCAGGTGTACTGCGCTCACTCGATTGGTGGACGATACTCATCTATGTGGCCCTTCTGGCTTTTGGATGGCTGAGTGTCTGCGGTGCCTCCTATACTTACGGTGAAACTGACATCTTCAGTCTGTCATCCCGTTCGGGCATGCAGATTGTATGGATTGGCACGTCGATGGCACTGGGACTGTTCTTGCTGCTGCTCGACGACCGGTTTTATGATACTTTCGCCTATGTCATATATGGCTTTTTGGTGCTTCTCTTGATCGCAACCATCTTTAATCCAACAGAGATTAAAGGTTCCAGGTCGTGGATTAAACTTGGACCGGTTAATCTGCAGCCTGCTGAGTTTGCGAAGTTTGCAACAGCTTTAGCTGTCGCGAAACTGATGAGCACCTATGGTTTTACCATGCAAAAATGGAAGCATTTCGCTGCAGCTATTGCTGTAGTTGTGCTGCCGATGATATGCATCGTACTGCAAAAGGAAACAGGTTCGGCACTTGTTTATCTGGCGTTTTTCCTGATGTTCTATCGTGAAGGGATGACAGGAAGTGTGCTCTTTACGGGTGTGGCGATGGTGTTTTATTTTGTGGTGGGTATCCGTTTTGAGGAAACTATGCTGTGGGGCACGCCCACTTCGGTGGGAAAATTTGTTGTCTTACTGGCTGTGCAGACTTTTACGGCTTTTATGGTCTGGCTCTACAGTAGCGGCAAAAGGCAATTCTGGATCATCATCGCTTATTCTTACGGTTTGACGCTGCTGGCTCTGCTTTTCTCCAAATATGTGATACCATTTGATATCGTCTATGTGCAGATGGTGCTGACAGCCATACTGGTGGGATTCTTGGTTTATGAAGGGCTGGGTACTCGCATGCGTACCTATTATTATATAGCAATCTTCACGGTGGGCAGTGTTGTCTTCTTCAACGCAGCTGACTACGTGCTCAACAATATTATGGAACCCCATCAGCGCACCCGTATCAATGTGCTGCTGGGACTCGATGAAGATTTATCAGGAGCTGGTTATAATGTCCATCAAAGTGAGATTGCCATTGGTTCAGGCGGTTTGTTGGGAAAAGGATTTTTGAATGGAACTCAAACTAAATTAAAGTATGTACCAGAACAGGACACCGACTTCATTTTCTGTACGGTAGGCGAAGAAGAAGGTTTTGTAGGTTGTGCCGCTGTGCTGTTACTCTTCCTGGCCTTGATTATACGTCTCATTAAGATGGCCGAACGACAACCGTTCCGCTTCGGGCGTGTATATGGTTATTGTGTTTTGAGTATTTTCCTATTCCATGTTTTTATCAATGTGGGCATGGTGATCGGACTGACACCTGTGATTGGTATTCCTTTGCCTTTCTTCAGCTATGGCGGTTCTTCGCTGTGGGGCTTCACATTGCTACTGTTTATCTTCCTCCGTATTGATGCCAGCCGCAATATGGTGAGGCAGTAGGACTTGAATTTTTGATTATTTGCGGGAGATTTTGATGCCAATGTCGGCGATTCCAGGAAGGATTTCGCGCTTCATGTCGTGACGAATGCGAAACTGAACGGAATCACCTTCTTGGAGATCAATATCAGCAATGGGGAAGGCAAACTGGTAGATGCTGACTCCCTGTCCCCTCGTAAGGCCGTTGTCCTCCATCAGCCGACAAGTCACTTTGTAGTTTTTGGTGGTGTTGGCAGGAAGAATGTGCTGCTCAATATTCAGACTCAAGCTGGTAAAAGGAAAATCACCCGTGGTGCGCAAACCTAATTCAACACGGTATCTGCCATCATTCTTCATCCTCGGAGTGTCGAAGAAAAGCGTGTCACTCTTTTCCCAACCGGCCAATTGCGTATGTTCATAATGGCTATAGGCTAACGACTCGTCGCAGGCTGTAAGTCCTGCGGCGAGTATGAATGTTATCAAAAAGGCTGTCAGCCAATGTCTCATTCCTAATAATTCTTATTGTGGGGCGTTGTTGTGGTAATCGTTTCTGCCTCCTCGATTGTCGTTGTTACGTCGATCGTTGTTACGGTTCTTTGGCTTGCGCTGTCCTTCAACTTGCTGCTTGGGTTGTCCTTGCTGGGGTTCCTGCTGTCTGTTTTGCCCTTGCTGCTGACTCTGAGGAGCTGACTGCTTAGATGAATTTTGCTTATTACGGTTTTTCTTCTTTTTCTTGGCACGGTCAAAACGGGTGAGACTTTCACTGGCCAGCAGGTCGATGGGACGATCAGACTCCTTCTGCATGTCATCAGGCTGCAGGGAATCCGGCTTCTCGCCATTCTTGTTCATCGCAATTATTTCCTGTGCACGCTCAGCAGTAATGGTTTCCAAATTAGCCGCCATGCGTTTGTCGGTGGAGTAGGTAATCAGTCCTGCCAGGATATCCGTCTTGAACTGATAGTAGTCGCTGTCAATGGTCTGAAGAATGGTTTCCTTGTTAGGGAAGCGCTTTCCGGCTTCCATGTAGTTGTCCACTTCATAGTTCAAGCAGCATTTTAGCTTGGCACACATGCCTGCAAGTTTTTGGGGATTCAGTGAGATGTCCTGGAAACGGGCAGCATTGGTACTTACGCTTGAGAAACTTTTCATCCAAGTGGCACAGCAAAGTTCACGACCACAAGGCCCCGTACCACCGATGCGTCCTGCTTCCTGACGAGCACCGATTTGCTTCATCTCGATGCGGACATGGAAGGTGGCAGCCAGATCCTTGATGAGCTGACGAAAATCCACTCGTTCATCGGCAATGTAGTAGAAAATAGCTTTGTTACAGTCGCCCTGATATTCCACGTCACCGATTTTCATTTGCAGTCCGAGATTCTTGGCTATCTGCCGGCTTTCAATCATCGTGGCATGCTCGCGTCCCTTGGCTTCCTTGTATTTCTGCATATCCACTTCCTTGGCAATACGATAGATGCGCCTGATGTCGTCAGGACCTTTCAGATTAGCCTTTTTCACTTGGAGTTTTACCAAACGTCCGGTAAGTGTAACCACACCGATGTCATGTCCGGGATTGGCTTCCACAGCTACCCAGTCACCTTTTTTCAGTTCCAGATTGTTCACGTTGTGGTAATAAGCTTTACGTGTGTTCTTGAACTGCACTTCCACAAGGTCCGTGTCTTCCGTGTTACCCGGAACATCCCCCAGCCAGTCATAGGTGTTGAGCTGGCGGTCTTGTCGTCCGCAGGCTCCACAGCAGAGACCGCGGTCTCCATCGTTGGTTATTTTGTATTTCAGGTTTTTGTAATCCATAATATAAAGACCTACCCCCAGCCCTCCCTATAAGGAGGGAGCAGTTACTGTTTTAGATTGTTGTTTATTTTCCTTTTCAACTATATATAATCTTTTAAGACTGATCACCCCATCCCTATAGGGAGGGTGAGGGGTGGGTCTTCTATTTTTGTAAAAGCAATACGATGATGTTGAGAGACATGTCGAAGAAGACAATCTTCGGATTAGCGTTCTGCCCGATATCTCGGATGGCACGCTGCATGAGTTCGGAGATGCCGATGACATTGGCTTCATTGATAAACCGTGCGAAGTTTCGCGCAAAGTTCTCCTCTTCCTGTGTCATGTAGCAGAGCTCATTCTGATGGAAGTTATACATGAAGTTTTCACGTATCAGACGGAGAAAATAGGTGAGCATGCGGCGCTGCTTTTCACGTCCATAGCCAGCCACAGTCTCACTCCAACGCTTCAATTCCTTCACGTTACGCTGATAAGCTAAACGCATCAGCATGATGAACATATCCAGAAACAGACGGTTCTCAGAGTCGGCATTCAGGGACTCCAAGGCTTTCGTCCATGAACCGTTGGCCACACGTGCCAGTCGGTGTGCCATCTCTGCATCAATACCACGGCGCTCTGTCAAAGCCTGCTCTATGGCTGCAGTATCTATCTTCTTGACATCAATGCGCTGCGTACGGCTGATAATCGTTTCCAACAAACGTTCCGGCTCTTCACAAACCATTAAGAATACCGTCAGAGCTGGCGGCTCTTCAATAAGTTTCAGCAACTTATTGGCGCATGCCAGATTCATTCGTTCAGGAAGCCAGATGATGCAAACCTTATAACCTCCCATCGAAGATTTCAGTGAAAGCTTACGGTTCAGTTCATCGCTCTCTGCCTCGTAGATGACAGCTTGCTGGTTTTCTGCACGCATCAACTGTAGCCACTGATCCATCGTGAAATAGGGACCTTGCATTAACAGTCCGTTCCACTCCTTGGAAAAGTCATCACTGACCATCTTATGCTCGGCGCTTGTTCCTTTAGGCTTGATGACAGGATATGAGAAATGTAGGTCAGGATGCTGCCATTTCTTAAGCATGGCCTCTGCATTGGAAGTCAGTTGAGAGTTATAGCTTTGCAACTGGCTGCCATCTTCCTGTCGCTCTCCAAGCAGATAAGATGCAAAGGCAAGAGCCAAGGCCATCTTCCCGCAGCCCATAGGACCACAGAGCAACAAAGCATGAGGCAGACGTCCTTCGTCTACCATCAGCATAAGTCGCTGCCATGCTTCTTCTTGTCCTATGACCTCATTGAACTTCATTTCCCGTCTTTATCATTTATCCATTATCATTTAGCAAAGCGCCTTCACCACTTCCTTCACTGAATCTACAGCACTGACCGTATAGAAATGGATGTTGTTCACACCATGGGCATACAGGTCACGACATTGCTGGATAGCCCATTCCACGCCCAGTTGCTTGGCGTCCTCGTCCGTCTTGCATTTCACCACTTCACGGGCCAGGTCCTCTGGAATATCACAATGGAAAGTCTTGGGAACAACCGTTAGTTGTGATAGTTTGGCGAAGGGTTTCAGACCAGGGACGATAGGAATAGTGATACCCATCTGGCGGGCTTTCTCCACAAACTCATAGAATTTCTCATTATCGAAGAAAAGCTGGGTAACCGCATATTTCGCGCCAAGGTCCTGTTTCTTCTTCAAATATTCCATATCCCGTTCCAGATTGGGTGCCTCTTCATGCTTCTCCGGATAGCAGGCCACTCCAAAAGAAAACTTTTCTCCAGGGTGCTTAATAGGGGTACCGTCGCGGAAGAATCCCTCGTTGAACTTCACCACTTGTTCGATGAGTTGTGTCGTATGACGGTAGCCTCCACGAATCGGCGTGAATGTCTTTTGGTCTTGTGCCTTGTCGCCTCTCAACAACAACACATCCTGGATGCCCAGGAACTGGAGGTCGATGAGTTCATACTCAATGTCTTCAGCCGTGACACCACTACAGATAATATGAGGAATCACCGGCAGATGATAGCGTTGCTGGATGGCAGCAGCAATGGCAATGGTTCCAGGACGGCGGCGTATGCGCTGGCGCTCATAATTACCGTCTTCCAGTTCCTTGTACACATATTCAGAGTGGTGGGTAGTGATGTTGATATATTGGGGATTAAATTCTTTCAGTGTGTCAATAGTACGGAAAAGGGCCTCCGTGCCATTGCCTTTCAGAGGCGGCAGCACTTCAAACGAGAAGTGTCTCTCCTCGTTTATATGTCCGTTTTCCAGTAAGTCAATAACTTTCATTTTCAAAAATATAAATCGGTGCAAAGTTAGTGCAAATGAGTGGAAAAACAAAATATATTTTTGATTTTTCCCGAATGCAGCCTAACTTCATGGCTCGAAGAGACATAAAATTACGAAAATTTCTTGTCATTCCATTCAATTTGACAATATTTATTGGGGAAAACGGTTGTTAAAACGTAATTTAAAGTAGAAAAATCTAACAAATAGTAAATAGTCTATAAATAATGATTCAAAATCAGAATGGTAGTAAAATCTACCTCATTTCAATTGTGATGGTTGCCGTTCTCGGTGGCCTGTTGTTCGGCTACGACACAGCCGTTATTTCTGGTGCTGAAAAGGGTCTTCAGGCCTTCTTTAGCAACGCTGGTGACTTCAAGTACACTGATGCCATGCACGGCTTTACAAGCAGTAGTGCGCTGATAGGTTGCATTATTGGTAGTGCGCTTTCTGGTATCCTTGCTACCCGTTTGGGACGTAAGCGTTCGTTGTTCCTTGCTGGTGTTCTGTTCTTTATCTCCGCCTTAGGAAGTATGGAGCCGGAGTTTATGTTCTTTGAGAAAGGTCATCCTCAGTTCTCCCTGCTCGTGATGTTCAATATCTACCGTGTAATTGGAGGTATCGGTGTAGGTTTGGCTTCTGCTATTTGTCCCATGTACATTGGTGAGGTAGCTCCCTCGAATATTCGTGGAATGCTTGTTTCCTGGAATCAGTTTGCCATTATTTTTGGTCAGCTGGTTGTCTACTTCGTCAACTTCTTCATCTTAGGTGATCATATCCAGCCCCTCGTGGAGGAAATGGGTAAGGGCATGGCTGCCATCAACCCCAACGCACAGTGGACAGTAACTACCGGATGGCGCTATATGTTCGGTTCTGAGGCTGTTCCCGCAGGACTCTTTGCATTGCTTATCTGTTTCGTACCTGAAACTCCGCGTTATCTGGTGATGATCAACCGCGATGAACGGGCTTTGGATATCCTTTCCAGAATTAACGGAAGTTCAAAAGCCGAGCAGATTCTGAAGGACATTAAGGAGACAATCACCGTGAAGACGGAAAAACTCTTCACTTACGGTTGGCTCTGCATTTTCGTGGGTATTATGCTTAGCGTGTTCCAGCAGGCAGTAGGTATCAATGCCGTGCTTTACTACGCTCCGCGAATTTTCGGTGATATGGGTATGGATAATCCGATGATGTTTACCGTCTTTATGGGTATTGTCAACATCCTCTTTACGCTGGTGGCCGTATTTACTGTTGAGAAATGGGGTCGCAAGCCGCTGCTTATCTGGGGCTCACTGGGTATGGCTCTTGGTGCCTTCGGTGTAGCCATTTCATTTGGCCATGCAGGACTGGAGTTTGTAACCGCAGCCTCCATTATGGTATATTCAGCCTCGTTTATGTTCTCTTGGGGTCCCATCACTTGGGTACTTATTGCTGAGATTTTCCCCAATACCATCCGTGGTGGTGCCGTAGCTATCGCTGTGGCTTTCCAGTGGATTTTCAACTTTATCGTCAGCAGTTCTTTCGTGCCGATGTTCAATATGCACCTCACGGAAGGCGATGACTTTGGCCATTGGTTCACTTACGGACTCTATGGAATTATCTGTGTACTGGCCGCCTTCTTCGTATGGCGACTTGTTCCTGAGACGAAGGGCAAGACCCTGGAGGATATGACCCGACTTTGGAAAAAGGCATAAAAGTTTCGAATTACGAAGTTTGAATTATGAATTACGAAGTGTCGCCTTCAGCGAGGCAGACGGATGAAGTATGAGGGTTAAAGGTTACTTCGTACTTTACACATCCACCTCGCCGAAGGCGCACTTCGTAATTCGTACCTCGTACTTCTATTTCAGATTCTTCTTCAGCCATTCCATATGGCCGTACTCCGTAGCCTCCGATGTCCAATGCTCATTGACGGGAGTGATGAGCGGCTCTTTTTCACATTTGAGCGTATTCCATACGGCATAGCTTGTGGTAGGCGGACAAGTATCGTCGTTGTATCCCCAGGTAAGACGGGTCTTGGCTTTCACGTAGCGGGCGAAGTTTACCACATCATAGTAAGCCATCGTATTGATTTTTTCAGGAGTGAGCATCCCGTTCATGCGGTTGAAGTGGGGATAGCCGCCTGTTCGTCCCTTTTCTGCGTAGCCCGCCATATCGCTGAGGGCCGGATGATTGGCAGCACAGAGGGT
>Ga0310695_10002824_pt1 | contig 35535 bp, 44 predicted proteins | sample RumenRJG_04DNA_FD_203882 | JGI IMG/M metagenome (GOLD analysis project Ga0310695, IMG submission 203882) | Bovine rumen microbial communities from Lethbridge, Alberta, Canada - RJG_04 (v2) (version 2) | ecosystem: Host-associated > Mammals > Digestive system > Stomach > Rumen | place: Canada... | reverse complement strand
TTTCGGCACAATATCCATAACATGAGGAAATGTCCTCTTACCAAACAATCCGCTCAAAACGGTTCTCGGTAAATGCGGAATAGAAGTAATAATCTGTTTTTGTAATCCGCTAAAATCTTTTTCCGTTAACAAATTGGTAAGTGTTTCAAAGAAATTAATCTGATCCGGCAACCAAGCGGTCGCTCCGGCAACATAATCAGACATTTTATAATCATACCCTTTACTCTGATTATACAACATTGTCATCAACACACCCAACCAAGAATAAGTTTGGTCTATTGGAATCCTAATCATACCGTCGGCTTTACCGTTTGGCATATAAATATACATTGCAAGTTGTTCGGCCATAAGTTGCATGTGTTGCCTTTTTTCTTCTTCGTTTTCGGAATCCAAAATAGCTTTATTATAAGCAAGCATAGCACCGGCAATAAGTCCGGTAGCCGTCAAAAACTTCCAAACATTTTTACTGTTAACCGCTCTTCCGGCTTGCCTAATAACTTGCAAACCGGAATTAAAATACGGATTACCTTTTATCATCGTTTGCCCAAACCGTCCAAACCACAATCCTCTATCACCGAAAGCGGCCGTAATTTCGTCGGCCATTCTTTTACTTTCCGTTACGAAATACCCTTTAGCTCTTGCTTTAACATACTCCGACTTTCTCGTAAGCGTTTCCGTAAAATTACTCGGAAAAGCAAAAAGTTTTTTTCCTATTCTTATCCACTTTTTTCCCCAACTTTCTCTAAAAGCTTTACTTAAATCAGACGGATCTATATCTTTCAAAGTTCCAAGCAAAGTATTATTATCCACACCAAACAAATTATCATACTCATCGGCATACTTTTTATATTTCGGATTAAGACAAGTTTCGATAGCACTTATAATCGGAATATACCCGGTTTGCGAATTAACGAAAGCTGTTATCTGGTCTCTTATAAAATTCACCGGAGCATACAAAGGATAAAGTCCCGTAGTCATATTCGTAAAGAACCTTGCCGGCACCAGAAATATAAGTTCAAACCAATTCGGCTTAACAATCGTTGAAACACCATCAATAACTTTTTTAATAAAAGGATCTACTTTTACACCGTACCTTACACCTTTAGCATTTCTCGGCACAATCATAGAACTGTCTTTTTCCATACCTTGAACATACTGAACCTTTTGCATCACTTCCGGAAACATATCCGCAATTTCGCCGAGCTTGTTATACACAATTTGTCTGTAAGCTTTTTTATAAGCTTCAGTCATAAAATGTACCGAAGAATACAACGGCGATACAATAGGCAGTTCACTGCCTTTAATCTTTTTCAAGTTTTTAGTATTAACGGAAATAGGAGCAAACCTCGAAACGAAATCCAATCCGCCATCGCCGGCAATCTCATCATAAGCAACTTTATTAAACGGAGTATATCCCTCATTCTCACTAAACTCTTTATACATCGCATTATCAAGCAACCCGGCATTTTTTAAAGTTTGCAAATTACAATCTATCAAGAAATCATAATCCGCTGCCAACTTCTGATTTTGTTCCGTATTCAAAGTTACATAAACATCTTTCATCAGCTTTTCATCTTTGCCATGATTTTTAATAATATCTTTTAAACTGTGAAGTTTTTCACTATTAGAATTTATTCTGTTTTGCAACCTATGTATTTCGGCAGTCAACTTGTTTTCTAACCTTTTGGCCGCATCCAACTCTTTCTGCAATCCGGTATTTTTAATAACAAGCTGTGTTTTTTGCAACTTTTTAACCAACGATTTTAAATTGTTTGTATCTATTTCAATTAAATTAACCAACTTATCTCTTTGTTTGTACCAATTAAAAAATCTTCTTGCTACAAGGAAAGTATTAAACTCTTTACCGGTCTTTTCGGCATGCTCAATAAATGTTTTCCAATTTACAATATCACTTACTTTTTTAGGGTTCCCGTTACTATCCAAAATATACATTACACCTTTATTATTAGTAAGATTATTTTCGATTATACCTTTTAAAACTGTTTTATATCCTTTGGCTGCAATATACAAATCCTCATCCAACCATCTTAAAACAGCCTCACTGTCAAAGAATTGGCTGTCAAGTTTTACACTTAACGGAATCTTACTCTTTTTTACCGTCTTAATAGGTTTGTCATAAATTTCACTTTTAACTTTTTGCACATTGTTTTGGCTTTCATAATCTACAACAATCTGTCTTGCATCTTGCACAAAATTATTAAGTTTTTCGTTGCTGCGAATAAAGTTTGCAGCTTGCGGAAATCTTTTTGCAATCTCCGGATTAACAACCATGTGCTGTACCAAACTTGCCATACCCTCAAGCAACTGTGCCTCTTTACCTCTCTTTCTCATATCTATCGGATACAACTCTTTACAAGCTCTAATCAACTCGCTTTCCACAGCATTACCGCTATCAAGCAAATTTCTGCTGATACCAAGCTCGTCATCAATAGCATGAACCAACTCATGAGAAACAACATCTATCGTATTTAAACTTTTAACGAAAATATTTCCTTTGCCGGAACCGTAATTATAATATACACCTAATGAATTTTTAGGCCTGTACTTACTTTCGGCAATATTATTTTTCATATACTTTTTAGCCAAATCATAAACTCTCTGATACAATTTAAAATCAGTTTCTTTCGGCTTTTCTTCCGCACCGACTTTCACACCGGTCTTAAGCACGGAACTGTAAGCTGCATTTCCATTTTTATTGCCGGTAGCAAGTCCTAAATTCTCATACTTTTTAATATTTCTATCGATATTTTCAAGCTCTTCCCAAATGGTAGTATCCGTTCCGGTAGCTTGTTGCAAATCGTGTTCGGCATTATCCCATGTATAACCTTTTGAATTATTTACAAGCCCGTCACTCTCATCATAAAAAAACTCTCTCTGTATTCTCGGACTCAAATGTTTATATTCGGAATACATCGGATCATTTTGTTTAGGCCTTAATATTTTACCTATACCCATATCTTGTAATCTTTGTTTCTCGCTTTTAATTGTAGGAATAGCACCGTTTTCTTTCATTTCTTCAATAAGCAACTTTTGTTGTTCTTCCATTGCATTGGCATATTCTTCGTCAAACTCGGCAGGATTAAACGATGTGTCGATATTGCTATCGTCATTAACAATACTGTCTGTTTGTTCTGTTTCTATATTTTCAATAGGTTGTTCAACAACTTGCGGATAATTTGTTGACACATCCACCAACACATTATTCGGACTTATATAATTTATACCGTTTCCGTAAGTAATAAATCCTAACAATCCGTTCTTTTCTCCTATATATATTCCGTAACTCGAATTATTTATTTTATAAATATTTCCTTTTACAGGTTCGAACTCTTTATTGTTTATATTGCTCGGCAAATTCTTCGATGTTTCTTCAGTAGGATTTTCAATTACATTTGCTAATCTTTGTCTTATAATACTTGCTTCTGTATTTTTTACTTGCTTTGTTATATTTTCCAAAGTATCGTCATATTTAATGTTTACATCTGAATTAACCTTGATAATATTTTTACCCGTTTCAATTCGCCCCGGTTCAATGTTTACATCTGTATTAATCGGTTTTTCTGCTTGCGGAATTTTTGCCATTTTGGTTTTGATATTTATTGCTACGGCATCATCCGGGCTTATACTTTCAGCTCTCTTTCCTACCTCGTTTTTAAATTGTTGTTCTTGTTCCGGAGTTACTTTATAACCGGCTTTTTTAAGTTTATCAATTGTGTTGTTTGCTGCATCCGTAAGTAAACTCTTTTTAAATTTGTTTACTCCGGCACCGATAACAGCAACATCTCCGGCCGCCTCTAATAATCCCGCACCAAACTTTATATACTCATTAGCATTTTCAGGCAACATTTCGGTCAACATTCTTATCTGCATAGGTGAATATTCTTCACCTTTAGCTTTGGTTACTATCAGATTCTTTAATTGTTGTAATCCCTCAAACCCTACCAAAGCAGTTATAGGCATTGCTCCGGTTAAAGCAAGTGTGGGCAATTGTGCCGTCAATATTGCATAATTTTGTTTATCTTTCAATTTCTTTAATTGCTCAATATTATCTACACTACCACCGGCCGAGGCAACCGCTATTTTGTTTCCTAAAATATCAAAACTATCCGGCTCATAAATAACTTTTGCATTATCATCATCTTCAGTCCTTGCTCTTAAAATCGGCTCTATATTGTTATATTCTTTTACCGTAGAACTGTTTGCAATATTTTTAACAATAGTTTTAGGACTAACCGAATTTTTAATCGCACTTACAACATCATCCTTAACCATACCAATGTTTTCTGCTGCATCTGTAACCGGCTCACTAACAACATCGTTTGCCTTGTTATACATATCTTTAATTATGGAAACTCCGTCATAAACTTTACTACCAACCTTTTCCAACCCGTCAACAACACTTTTTACAACACTCTTTTTTTCTGTTGCATCGTCAAAGGTTATATCGTTATACTCCGGAAACTTCGCAACCATCTTTTTCGCAAGATCCAAATCATCCATATCATTATATTCCGGATACTTCTTTTTGATATTTTGAGAAAATTCTATATAGTTCATTTAATTGTCCTTTTATAGTTTTATCTTATACCGAGCGGATCATTTTTTTTCGTAACACTACCTTTTTCTTTGTCTTTAGTTTGAAACCTTTTATCAACAAGTTCTTCTACAAGTTTATACAATACACTGTTCTTAACTTCGTCACCTGTAAGAATATCGTTACCCTGCTTATTCAAACTGTTATAAAGGTCTAACAACTGTTTTTCCGTCAGTCCGGAATTTCTTCTGTTGTTGGCATTTAATCCGCTGATCATCGTAGTATACACACCGGCCGGAAGTCTTGTCCCTTTAGAAAACTTTGTTCCGTAAACTTTATTTATCGGTTCAATTAAACTTTCTTCAATTTCAATAAGTTTATTACTGTTATTACCGAAATTGTCGGTATTTTCTTCGTTTACTCTGGAAACAATATCACCGCTCCTAAGTCCGGCAACAACCGTCGGATAATCAATATTATCTATCTTATCGCCTACTAACCTTTGCGGTGTAGCTACCGGCACTTCTTGTTCTTTTCCCATTATATTAACCGTTCTTGTTCCGTTACTTATCGGCTTATCATAATATGTTCCATACAAATCGGCTTTCCCGTTTTGTGCATACTTAACGGCATTACCCACCAAATTATTAAAAAAATCTTTCTCTTTTTGTTCGTCTCTATATTCTCTATCATCTTTAACATTTTTTCTCTGCATCTCGTTTTGTATAAACATATTCAACAAATTACTTAATCCGCTAAAAGCTTTAGCAAAACCTGCACTGTTTGCATAATTGGCCATATTTTTCCTCCTGTATTTATTCTTTAATTATTTTTAATGTATTAAGAATATTGTGCTAACAACTCTTTTTGTCTCATACCGGCTTGTTGCTGGTTCAACCAATCACTCAAATTCAACTGATCTCTCGTATTAGCCAAATTCATTGCAGTATTAACATTTTGGTCGCTCAAAGCAAGTCTTTGGTTAGCCAAATCATCATTAAACTTTTGTGTCGCTGCAAGTTGTCCGCCGATAGTTCCGCCACGGTTAGCCATCACCGTAGCAATGGAAGATGCTCCCTCGTTTGCCGCTTGGTTCAATTGTTGCTGTTGGCCTTTAGTAAGGTTCCCCGTTCCGTAAACTTGTATTAAATTATTAAAAAAGTCGTCGTACGGACTGTTATACCCCTCATATCCGTAATCACTTAAATAGGTTCTTGCCTTTGCTTTGTTTCCCTCTACTCTGTTATAATTTTCATCCTGTGCCGATTTGTTCATCATTCCGCTAAGAAAATCACTTGCAACACTTGCTGCGACTAACCATGGTATAGCCATAATTACACCTCTCTTAATTTATTTATTTCTTCTATTAACTTATTTTTTTCTGTTTTCTTTTGTGCTAAATATTGTTTAGCCTCTTGTTTTTTTTCTTCCGTTTGTTCGTCGTCATTAACAATCAACAAATCTCTAAGCATACTAATATTTATTTTTTCAATTTCATCTTCCAATGCAATAACTTGCTCATCAATTGTCGGTTCGTAATTTTGTACAACTTCATAATATGCGCCTTTATCTTCTATATGAGCATTATGCCTGTTACACCAAACGGCAGTACTTGCATATTCGCTATCAGTAAATTTACCTTTATAAAGTCTTTTACCTATCATTTTTGTTTCACCTCTTTTTAGTAACCGCAAGCATACCACAATACCGTCACTTTTTTTTCATCTTCATATATTTTAAATGTAGTAGTGGAAATATTTTGTATCCAATTACCGCCGGCATTATTATAACCGCCAACAGTAGTGCCTGTATGGTGAGTTGCTGTTGTTATAGTATAATTCGTATCGGAAAATGCTTTTAACAAGTTTACTGTAGAATTTCCGTCTGCATTAACCGATATTCTACCGCCCTGCTCTATCCAACCGTCACTCCAAATTCTATACCAATCCGTTCCGTTACTGTAAGTTTCAACTATATATGCCTGTGGCGTTGTCGGTTCCGTTTCGCTTACACTTCTTTTATATAAAGTTCCATCAATATTTATACATAAAAAAATATTACCGTTATTGTTATTAAATCCTACATTCCCGTTTTGCAACACGGAAAGAATTTCATCATCTGTCTTATTATCAAACACTTTAAAATTTTTGTCTTGTGCATTTCTAAACAAAATATTAAATAAAGTATTTATTCTGTCATCACTTACATTAAACGGCTTTTCCATTTTATATTATCCTATATTAAGGTGTCTTAAAACTTTCCAATACCAAACCAAATTATGTATTTGTGTATAATCGTTGGCTTGCCAACCGAACCTAAACCTTACAGTCTGTCCCCTAACAATGCCGGTTAAAGTTTTTATTACTTCAATCAAGTTAGTGTTTTTAGGTATTTCATACTCAACAAACTCGCCGTCATCCACGCTTACACCCACTGTAACATTTACCGTTGCCGAAACATACCTTACTTTAAATTTTCTGTAAAGGTTCTCATAATCACTTAAAACAAATCTTTTTGTCACAAAAAAACAATTGTAATTTTCGTTATCGTTTTTATATCCTGTTTCTTTCTTATAAACTATTCCGGTATTTGCACTACACGAAAACAAATCGTCTATACTTGCACAATAATCAAAATTATTTTCGCTGTCTTTAATCGTCCAATATCCGTTTTTGTCATATATATACTCAACAGCATTTTCATCACTTTCGCTATTTGCCGGCATATTTAATCTATACTTATCTTTCCACACAAAAGCACAAACTTTTGTTACCGTCATTTTCGTATAATAAAAAATCTTAATTAAACTTACTTCGTTATCACTTCCGGCCGGAAACGAAACTTTAAACTGTACCAAACATTTAAGTCCTATAGTTGCCGGTATCTGCTCATTATTGTTTATTTCGTAATAAGTAGCATTATTTAATTCAGTCGTATCGTTCCCACTTCTCATATATATAGTTGCTTTATTGTTTACATCATCGGAACCGGTTCTTGTAAATTGCGATATTCCCCAACTTTTCGGCAAATTAGTAATTCCGGTAATTTGTTTCGGTTCGGACTGATAGGCATAATCATCCTCTAACGGAACCTGAATTTGATATATCGATATATAATTGACACTTAAAGAGTCGGCCGCAAACATACTGTTTGAAACCCAAGAACTTTTTATATTCCATGATAATTTAACTCTTATATATCGTTTACCTGTTCCGCTTAAAACATTTGAAGAAACTTCTTGAATATCATCATTAGAAATATCACTCCAACTGTTTTTGCTTTCGTCATAAGTAGCAAAACATATCTTTCTACTAAAAGCACTAATACCAGCAGTATTTGCAATCAACTGAGACAAATTAAAACTATTTGAATAAGTATCAATTTCTTTAGTTATATATGTATAATCATTTTCAATTTCGTTTGTTAATCCAACACAAAAACGATTAGTAGTTACATGTGTTCCGTTTATAGCATAATATCCGTTCCCGGCATTCGAAGAACGATAAGCATAAACACTTCCCCAACATGAAGCAGCTACAACTCTAAGTTTCATCCAATACTGAGCATTTGCCGGTATAGAAAACTTATTTGCAAACTCAAATCTTTTTTTTGGATTATATCCATTTACATAAACTAAATCTTGTAAAGAAAAATGTTGCGACTGTGCTACAACATTCCCATTATAAGCATCTAATATATCTATTTGAGCATAATCTGTTCCTGAAACACTACCACCGCTTATTATGGCACCGCTTAATCTAAGATAGACACAACTTATATCTATTTTTTTATTTATAACCGGCAAAGAAGAAACCGCTGATCCCGGACTTGATGCTCCCCAATCACACATTGAATTAGAAGTTAAATCCGAATCATATTTAATTTCATAAACATCGGCTCTTATTTTAACCACCTCATTTTCAACAACCCCGTTATCGCCTAAAAAATCATAATCGCTCAACTGTCTATCGGCACTACTATTTCCTATCTCAATATCTTTTATTGTCCCTATACCACTATTTTTTATCGTTATACCGTTTATTGTTGCACCGACATTATCCCAACCGGAATCTTTGCTATAACTTCTTTCCAACTCAATATCACTACCCACACTAACATTAGTCGTTTTATCTTTAATCTGCTCATCAATCAAAACGGCACTGTTACCGTTAAGTTTTGCCACCCCGTCCGGACTCAAATAAGTCAAAAGTCCGTTAAAAAGTCGAATCGTTTCATGTGCCACACATCCGTAAGTAGTATCAACTTTGTTGCTCGTCCATTGGTCAATATCACCGCTCGTTAAATATCTGTAAACATTATGTTGTTTAAAAATATAAACATAAGCTCCGCCGAACGATGCACCGCCTGTAATCTTTTCACCGTCATCTTTACCTACGGTATCATAATTAAGGCCGTAAACCGGAGTCCACCTTGTCGGATCATACGGTTGGCTCCAATACACACCGTTTTCATCTTCTATACTTCCAAGTCCGAACAATCTCTCTTGATGAATAAATCCTATCTTTAACCCTTGCGGAATATTCACATCCACTTTATCGGAAGAACTTGTTCTCGAATATTCTGCATTATCCGAATCCGTAAACTTATCCGTTCCGCTATCATAACTCGAAACGGTAGCCGTCAATTTACTTCTGTACAAATCGGTAAAAATAACATCCCCGTTGGCAGGTGTAGCCGAAAGTGTATAAAATATTTGTCCGCCTTTAGTCCAAGCATAAAAAGAATCTCTGTTTATATATGTAGCGGTATTTTTGTATAAAACCAAAATACAAGCATCCGTAAAATCTTCGTTTTCAATTACCGGCCACTTACCGGTAAAAACAAAAATCCTATCGTTATACTGTGCAAATCTCACTCTAACATCCGGATCAATTTCCACATCCTCCAAAGTTCCGTCATTATCAATTTTGTATTTTTGAAAGTTATCCGTATTTAACGGGCTGTAATAAATGTATCCGCCGCAGGCAACAACCATTAACGAGCCAAGCTCTTTATTGTTGTATATCGTCATACCTTGGCACGAACTGTTTGCAAGTGCCACGGAATTAACTTTAATTTTACCTTTAACACTTTTCGGTAAAAACTTTTCGTTCAAATCCACATTCATACAATCACTGAAAGCATTATCGGCAATCTTATCGTCAGACGGTCTTGAAAAAAGCCCTTTTAAAAAATTGTCTACACCTTTACTTTCCATATTCATTTACCTATCCTTACCCTAAAGTTGCCGGCGGATTTACCATATTAGGCACTTGTCCGGCTTGTTGTTCGGTAATACCTTTGGGAGCAAACGCCGGCTGTTCTTGTGCCGGTACTCCCGGTTCTCTGTTATTAGCGGCATTTCCCTTATTGTTAGCAATTATTTGTTTTAACAACTCCTGCTGTATCATATTTTGTTGTTGTTGTTCTTGCATCTGCAAAAATCTTATATGCTCGTTAATATGTTCCAACCTGATCTTTTGATAACTTTCCGGCAACTGTACAATAGAATGTATTCTTATATGTTCTTTATGGTTTTCTTCCGGTTTGGCAAACGGGCTTTCACCTTGTGTCATCAAAATATTTTCATCTTGCGGACTGTAAAGTTTAGAATCAATCTCTTTAGCACAAATAGAAAGGTCGCCGTCGTTCAATATATAAGCAATTTTTTTGGCTATCTCCGGAATATTCCAAATCCCTGCCGGACTCTTAATTGCCATATTATAAAGATTCATAAACTGTTGCCCTTTAACAATTTTGTTTTCTGTTTGCGAAACTGAAAGCGGAATAAAATCGTAGTCACCAATCAACACATCACTCAAATCGGTAACTTTATCCGTTCCGGTATCAAGCAAATAAGCACTAAAAGCCTCTTGCCCTATCAACTTTTTAACATCGTTTACGGACAAATATTGCAAATTGTAAGAATACATTTTTCGCAACATCTGCTTTAGAACAAGATCTTCAAAAGTTCTAAGTTTTACAAAAAGGTCTCTTTGAGACGAATTTTGCATTAACATCGCCTCTTTGGCGGTAGTATCATATCTTGCCGGAAGTCCCTGCATATTTGCAGTGGCACCTGTAATTTCCATAATATCGTCTTTAGTCATGGCAATAGCTCTTAAAGCCGCATTGGTAACATCCGGCGGTCTTATAAACTTTATACCGTCAACACCGTTATTTGAAGTAATTATACCGTGCGGTCTGGACTTCATTTGGCTTTTGGCAATACCTGCTTGAGCATCCACCACCATCATACAATCAAGTATCATGGTAATATCGTCCATCAATTGGTTGGTAAAATCATTTAAAGCAAGTTGGCTCTTTTCCGCCAAACTTACGGCACCCTGCCCTAAACTTTCACACTTGTCTATATCTTCCCACTTAAACATAACATACGGTTTTTCTTGAATATCGTAAGGGTTCAGTTCGCACCTTATAACTTTTTTCTTATCAATAACGGTAATAACACACTCCTCATCTATACCGTCATTATCAATATCAAAATTGCACCAACATTCAAGAAGTTCGTGCCTGTCCTTTTTAACTTTCATTTCGTCACCGGTACCAACAATATCTCTTGTATGCGGCGACTTTGTTGTCACATCTTCGGCAACAATACCTATTTCGTTTTCTTTAAGATATTCTTCTATACCGAAATAACTGTCATCACTTTGTGCCAAAAGTCGCAGAGAAGAATTTGTCACATTATTAATTTTTTCAATAACAGCTTCCTGATCTTCCCATTTTGTATAAAAGTCCCAATACACATTTTCAAGTTCCAACGGTACAAAATCAACATTGTCATATATAGGAACTTTTGTTTTTAATTCTTTGGTATCCACCGTTCCAAGCATCAAGTTTTTCAACATCGACATCAAACTTTTTCTGTCGTTCTTTTGTTTAACAATATATTTTTCTTTAACTTTCCACTGAATTTTTGCTATGCCGGTACCTTTAATAATTGCCTTTTCCAAAAACATTCTCGACTTCGTTCTGAAATTTATCTTTTCAAGTTGCACACCGATAATCTTTTCGTTTATTTCTGCTCTTTTTTCGTCATTTGCTCCGCCGATACCTTTTATCGTAAAGTTAGGATTCTTACTAAATACGGCCTCATCACAAAAATTCAACAAACTTCTCACAGCTCTCCTTGTCGCAGGCGGAAACAAGTTTGCAACACCCTCATAAGTTTTTTTACCATCCAAACAATTATAAACTTTGTCTGCCTGTATCCACTTATCTTCCGTTTCTGTTCTGTTACTGTAAATAGCATAAGTGCCTAACACAAACTCTAAAGCCCTGTCGTGCAACTGTGTCAAAGTTTCTTTAGCCATAATATTATCTCCTAACTCTTTCTAAATTAAAAAATTCCAACTTATCGTCAACCATCAACTTATCTTTAATATTTTTTATACCCTCTTTATATAAAGCTAAATAAGTTTGATACCTGTTATCATCATCCTCAAGTAAACATCTAAACACAACACCGTCAATAATTGCTTGTGCGCCGTCCTGCAACCAATCAACACCGTTAAACGGTTTATCACTATACTCAACCATATCGTCGGCAAGTCCGAAATATCTCAGCTTAATGGTAGTTACGGAACTGTCTTGCGGAAAAAGTTTTATTACATTAAAATCTTGATAATATCTTTTAGGATCGCCCTCCAACTCTCTCCATACACAAGAACTCATTTCAAAATCCGCATCAAGTTGGTCAACTGTTGTCCCGTAAAGTCTTTTATCACCGCAAACAACATCACAAATTTTTATTAAATCGGCAGGTACGGAAAACGATCCGTTGGCTACGGTAATATTTGCGGTTTTAATAATACATTTGGTTTGTCTTACAATTTCGGTTTGTATAAGGTTGGCTCTTCTTTTAAGCTCGTTATCGTGCCAATGTCCGTTATCTAAAGGCTCTTTTAAAGTTCTTTTAATTTCGTCTAAAATTTCGCTCCATTGCATATCTTATCCCCCTAAACAATATCCGGTAATGCTATTGCTGTTACCAACATAATCATCCGGCTCACTGTTACAATAAGCTTTACCCATCTTATATTTAATTCTTAAAACAAGTGCATATCTTAAAGCATCCGGCAAATCGTCATACACTTTTTTCGGTCTTTCTCTAACGGCATTCTTTTTATCCGGTTCGCTCCAAACATATTTACCCATGCAACTTATCAGTTGCGGACACTTATCCCCGAAAAAATAAATAGACGGTTCCCCGTCAACAAGCTTAAGATACTCACAAACGGCATTTTTACCTACAACAAAATTTTTTGTGGAAGATCTAAACGAAAGAGGCCAATTTAATCTTATACCCTCTGCTCCAAACTCTCTTTGGGCATTCCTGCCGGAAATCCTGTCCGGCGTAGCCGATATCGAATCAATAAATCTGTACTCGGCGGCACCGCCCGTTTCCTGTTCTTTTGCAACAATTTTTTCCGCTATATCTTTAACCGTTCCGCCGGTAACAAGTTCGTCATAAACAAAAGCTCTGTCTTTTTCATCTATGGCTACCCACACCATAACACAATCTTTTTGGCTGTGATAATCCATAGCACATATCCTTACCCAATTTTTCGGAATCTCAAAACTTCTCATTATATGCTTGGCACAAAAATCTTTATATACAAGTCCGGTCAAATGTTTAAATTTACCGTACACTCTTGCATCTTTTTCTTCTTCGGGAATTTGGCTTATAAAAAATTGTCTTGCTTTTTCGGTTAAATAAATATTGTCAAATAACGAAACTTCAAAAATGTCTATATCTTTGTTGCCTTTCATTCCGGGCAAATAAATTTCGTCATATATCCACGGCTCATTTAACGGAGTAGCGGTAATTGAAAGTTTACCGTCAAATCGCATAAGCCCTCTAACCGTAGCGGTATATTTGTCTTGCGGTGGCGGTTCGTCAAAATGTGCATAGTGGCCAGTCCAACCCTCATAAAGTTTTGTTTCCTGCTCATAAGACAAAAATTCTATTGTGGACTTATTTTTAAAAGTCAGCTTTTTCCATTGTCCGCCGGAATATTTGCTTATTCTGTCAATACAGTCGTAAGGTAACAGTTTTTCATATTTCGGTACAAGAGTTTCCTGCACACCTTTATCCAAATCGTTGGCAGCAACTCTAATTCTGTAAGGCGGTCTGCACTTTAACTTTTCTATTGTATTATCCATAGCAAGTGCAATTCTTATATCTTCCGCACATCCGCACTCTGTTTTACCTACTTGGTTACCGCCCAACATCAATCTGATCTTTTTAAAACTGTCATGAAACTTTTGCTGGTACGGTTGCGGCTTATAATAGCAAATGCCGTAATTTTTTTGTCTGTCCTCAAGTTCATATTTGTATTGCAACAAAGTATTTAGTTGCTCTACAGATAAAGCTTCAAAACAGATATTGTTTTCTTTAACAAACTCATCAAAAGTTATAGCCTCAACATTTTCATAATTCATGTCTTACCTTTCTTGCAGTTTGCCGGCTCGCCTCAAGGATAGCGAGCCGACAATTACAAAACTACTTAAGCAGTAGCTCCGCAAATTATGTTTACACCAAAGCAAGCATTCAACACTTTAGCTGTAAATGCAACTTTCCAACCGACTGTGCCTGTCAATTCAAGAGCTTGTCCCAACTCATTTCCGTTTTTAACGAAAATTTTCTTTTCTCCGCCCTCAAGTTCAACAACACCGAAAGCCTCTTTACCCAAAACGGAAACAATGTGACCGTTACCTGTATCGGATGCATCACCTAAAGTTGCGGCAGTTGTTCCGGCATCTTCTCTGTAAATGGAAGTTGCCTCAATAAATCTTACACCGCACCATTCACCAAGCTCACCTTGATAAATGTCTTTGGCATCTTGATACTGTTTAACGGATTTCCATTCTGTATCGTTCATAAAGTCGTAGCTTATATCAGGGTCAACAATAGCAATATATTTGCCGTCAACCATAGGCAAAGCTTTGTTTCTCTTTAAATCTCTAACGGCTTTTTTTATAACAGATGCACTTATAACATCTGTTGCAAGTGTTCCGTATCCGGAAACGATTCTGAACTTTGCTCCTACAACGGTTTTGAAAGGTAATGTTTCAACTGTTGCTGTATCGGTGGATGCAACAAAGTCGGTAACTTTTACCGTTACACCGTAATTTTTATCTTGCGGATCGGTAAATGTTACATAAGCTCCGTTCCAAAAATCGTCTATTTGAGTAAGTCCGGAACAAATCAAAGTTGTTTTTGTTCCCTCGGTTGTTACGGTTCCCTCATACTGATAAGTAGAATCGCCGTCTGCTCTTGTTCTTAAGAACCCTTTACCTATAACCTCATTAATCAAAGCATTCATTGTTTCTCCTGCCTGCTGAGCAACAATGTTAACTTTTTCTTTAACACCAACATCAATTGCTGTTTTTGATGCCATTTCGGAAATTTCAACTACATCGCCGTACTGTGCAACCGTAGCTTCAATTTCTTGTGTTTTTAATGCTTTGTTTGTTATTCCGCCGTCAGCGGTTTCGGTCAAAGGTGTTTTTCTTATAGGAAGAGGCAAATATCTTGTAAACCTAACGGTTTTACCTTTACCTTGTCCTAATGTTCTTTTTTGAGCAAATTGTTCTGCAACCATCAAAGGTTTTGCTGTGAGAAGAAAACGCTTATCATAAGCGGCTTGTACTTCAGGTGCCAAATCTGTTGTTTGTGTAACTGACATTTTTTTATCCCCCTAATTTTTAGTTTTTTAATTTTCACCATGAAAAATGTTTTAAACATTGTCCTACGGCAAATTAAAAAATTATCCTAAAAACTTAAGGGTTTTTTATTTGTCAACTACCATACCAGATTTTTTAAGATCGAAGAAGTTTTTTGATTGTTTTTCCTTACCGAAAAAGTCAAAAAACTTTTAATACATTTAATACTATAACAAATTTTTTAAAACTTTGCAATAGTTTTTAAACATTTACAAAATTTCTTTTTTTATTGTTATATAACACAGGTCATACTTTTTAATTTCGTCTGTTATTTTTTTTAAACAAACTCTGCTGTCAAGCACTTTACCTACAACTTTATTATACCCGCAAATCAAACATCCGGAACTGTCATCTGCCGAATTTCCGGCATGGATTCTGATTCCCGTAAAAAACGGCACATTTAAAAGTTCCGGCAACATTTTTTTATATTTGGGCGAATAAGTCATTTTAATTTCGAATGTTCCCTCGGGTATAGCCGTCTTGTCTTTAACTTTTATTCCGGTTAACTCGTTACCTCTGAACTTATCTTCTATTATGTTACACAAAAAATCGTTACTTAAAAGTTTTACTTCTTTGTCTTGCACAAAAGAACCCAAACAAAAAAGATTCCCGATAGTATAGGAATCTTTAAAATGTTTTCGCACAAGAATAAGATTTAAAATTTTCATGTATTAAAATCTCCAAGTAAGTTTAACGAATTTACCTTTTACTACCTCTTTAGAAATCGGCATATACAATTCATTGGTAAACTCTATTTTAGGGATATATCCTTTATGTTTGGCTTTAATATAGACAAATCCCCACTTTGCCACTTTAAATATTCAGTCGTCTTTTCTGCCGATAAAACTTCCGTCCGGATTAACCAACGAAAATACACTCAATAATCTAATCAAAGTTGCAAGTGCATTATCGTCTTTAGGTGTCGGTGTAAGTTTAACAATTATAGTTGCAACCGAAACTACTCCGCCCACAATCGCAAGCACACTGTCCCAATTGGCTTTTAGCCAACCGATAATACCTAAAAATCCTACAGACGAATTTCCGCCGTCTGCAAACACACTTACGCAAAATACCAAACACAATGCAAAAATGCTTACCAAACAACACAAAATTTTCTTCATACCTTTCCTCCTCTCCTATTTTTTATGTTTTTGTTCCACACCATCTATCCTGTGATGAGCGGACTTTACACTTTGTTCAACAACCGTCATTCTCTCAATCAGGTTATTATGTTTATCTTGCTTTTCTTCAAGTTTATCCAGCCGGTAATTTATATGTTTTTTGAAACTGCTCATACTGCCAACCCATATACCGATAGATACAAGATTAACTACAAGTAAAATCGCAACTTCAAAAGATATGCTCATAAAATCCCCTTTGCAACAATTATCTTATTATCAACACCTTTTGTTATAAACGGAATACTGCACTTATTAAATATTTTTATTCTCAACTTATGGCTTTTAGTATCTTTCATTTTGCCTACATAACTGTTTAAAGAAGAAATATTATCACACTTTCTTTTAAACCTTTTTATCGCTTGTGCAATTTTAAATTTTAACCTTTTCCGTAACAACACACCGTACGGTTTAACAACATACCCGACAAAATCCACACCGTTATAAACTCTGTTTATTTTCGTTTTATTCCTGTTTAAATACAATCCCAAATTCTTTCTTAAATAGTTATCAATAATCAATTCCAACTCTTTTAATTTTTCTTTGTCTTTATCTATAACAAGAATATCATCCACATACCTAAAATAACTTTTAAATCCCAACTCGTGTTTAATGTAATGATCCAACCCGTTCAAATAAATATTTGCAAAAAATTGGCTTGTTAAATTGCCTATCGGCAAACCTTTGCCTGCCGAAGTACTGCTCCACAAACTTTTTTCAATATTTATCGGAATCTCGTTCGGTCTGTTTACACCTCTTGTCACATCAACCAAAACTATCTCTTTAACAATCTGTCCCAACAAAGAATTTTCTTCAATATACTCTTTCAATATATTCCACAACTTTTCTTTATTTATAGAACAAAAATAATTATGAATATCCATCTTTAAATAAAATGTATTTAAAGCGGTATATTTATCAAATTTGTTGGTTTCTTTATAAACACTGTCTCGTACATCCATGGCGGCCTTTAATGTGCCTCTGTTCTTTAAACAAGCATAAGTGCTTGTAATAAGTTTCGGCACAATAAACGGTTCCAAAAATCCGCAAACTAAATGATGTACAACTCTGTCCTTAAAAGAACTCATCCATATTTCTCTCGGTTTCGGCTGTGTAATATAAATATATCTGAATTTGGAAACTTTATATTTACCCGAATTAAGCTCGTTATACAACTTACCCAAATTCTTATTTAATTTTGCCTCATAACCGATACAATCATACTTATTGCTCTTATGCTTTCTGCAATCATAATAAGCATCTACCACATTTTCATAGGAAAACTTATTAATATTAATTTTCATAAAATACACTCAAATACACCAATAACGCCGTTTGAATTGTTATTCTTATTGTTGTTGTTGAAATTACCATTACTATTCAGATAATAGGCATTGTTACTATTATTCTCGGCGCAACACCATTTGCCCTTGCATCTTTCAAACTCACTCATGTGTTTCCTTTTACAAAAACACACTTGTGTGTCGCCTCATCGGCTTTACCCTAATAGGTGACAAGGAAAGGTTATTCTATGATCATCGTTATCCTATCACAAAATAGCAAATCAATTCTCTGTGCATTGCTTTTCATTGTTCTGCACAATCTGCTTGACTTGCCCCGTTTTAATGTAGTTATACCACTTCTTAGTTTGTTCCAATATTTTAAAGATCGTTGCAACCTGCTGACGACACAAATGTATTTGCGGATGATTCAACTCTGTCGATAACCTTACCAAAACCAACATATCATGAATAAAAACTTCCAAATCTTTTATTCTTTTAAGTTTCGGTTCGGTTTCTGTTTCGTTATATATAAGAAATATCTGTCTGCACATTTTTATCGCTGCATCCATAACATATTTACCGAGCGAATACTTATAATTTTTCGGAAAGTTGGCGGAAATTTGCACCGCTAAATTCAGATTCTCTCTTGCCAACTTATATATAGGTTTCTTTTCACAAGCTAATGTGTCATCGTTTTGTTTACTCATATATTTACTCTTTTATCAGTCGTACCGCCTATCAAGGCGGCACGACAAATTTTTTAGTATTTTAAAAAACGGGAACCTCAAATACACCAATAACGCCGCTTGAATAGCTACTCTTATTGCTGTAGCTGAAACCACCACTACTATACAGATAATAGGCATAGCTACTACTATTCTCGGCGCAACACCATACATTACTATTACCGTAATTGCTCCAACTAATACCCAAAGCATCTCTGATATCGTATATAGCTTTTAACTCAACATCGTTCGGTACAACAGCTTTAATTTGCATATTATTCGGCAAAACAAATATTCCTTTATCACTTAAATAACCGAAAGCTGTGTTGGTACCAAAAAAGTTGTAACCGCCTAATAACAAAGCATTTGCCCAAGTTGCACTGTAACCTTGATTTAATCCGTTAGGTAAATCGGTATCTGTGCTTGAATTGGTTGCCCAATACTTGTTAGCTTTAAAGTTTGTGTCCGTAATAGCAAACACGGCAAACTTGTTATAATATGCAGCTTTTAATTGTATGATATTAGTGTATGCACCTGTAACTTGTGTCGATAACCCAAAATTTTCCAATGTATCTGTAGCTATCGTTGTTTCGCCCTCGGTTAATACCCATCCGTCAGCCGTAAAAGTTAAAGTATAATCATGCACAGTATTATCTTGTGCCGTTCCGGCCTTATTAACAAAAATGTATTCGCCGAACTCTAAAAAGCTTACCGCTCCAAGTGCGGAACTTGCATTTATAATACCGGCTTTTTTAAGTCCGTAATCGGCTGCACTTATCGTCAACCCGTTTTTTGTAAATGTTTGTGATCCTGTAGGTGTAAAATAATCAACAAACTTTGCTACACCCAACAATACATCGCTTACCTCGTAAGGTGCATCATCGCTCGTTTGTGATACCATCACTTCACTTATTGTTGCATCTCCGTTAACCTCTACACTTTTAACAATTTGCTTAAATCCGGCTTTTGTAATCGAATAAGTTAAAATCTTGTTGTTCTGTATTTTTACTGTTTTTGTTGTTGGCATTTTTATTTTCCCCCTGTAATAAAATTAAAATGTTACTACTCTGCTACCAAAGTTATACTTATATCTTTTTGAGTTTCAGCTGTTTTGTCTGTCGGTACAGTCCAAGTTCCTGTCTGTGTTACATAACCGCTGCAACTTACTTCATAGCTAACCACATCGCCCTGATAAGCCTCCAAAACCTTATTTATTGCACCTGCTCCGGTAACAACAAAATCTATACCGCCAACCGACATTTTTATTGTCGGTTCTTCCGTGGTAAAAGCATTTGCTATTGCCACTTTTACCGCCTGTTTTCTTACGGTAAAATTGGTGGCACTTACAGTTACCGTTTTAGTGTAGACGGTATTTGTACCTGTTTTTTTTAGCAGGAACTCCAACTTGTTGTTTGCCGTTTTTAACCAAAATTGTTGTCCTTGTACAAAGTTTGCTTTACCGTTATTTACATAAAGTTCGCTGTCCCAATCATTGCTGTCAAGCTTTGTTACCGTCACAAGATAAAGTCCGTCAACGGGAATATGCCCGTCAACGGTATTCAAATAACTTTCGGATGTTATTGTCGGCAATATACCGTCATCAACAATAACATCATCGTCAGCACTTCTTACCATATTTTCAAGGTCTGCTCCGCTACTGTAAGCACTAAATTTAACTTCACCGTTCTCACTATAACCGCAGATATTATCTCCGCTACTGTCTGTAGTAAAGCTATGGCTTACCATCTCATTATTTTCTTTAGTGTAATAAGTAAATGATAAACCGTTATATGAATACGGTGTTCCGTCAGTGTTCAATCTCGGAACAAACGGACATCCGTTCAAAAAGTATATTGTGTCCGTTCCGTTCTTAAAACAGTTATAAACAACATTCTTTTGAGCCGATGCCGTTATCTCTATTGTTTTAATATCTTTCTCGTTGGCAAACACAATGTCGCAACCGTTTTCATCCGCACTAACGGTTATATTCGAATCGTTTCTCGTTATCTGAACTTCGGCCGTTTCGCCGGCATCCGCACTGCTCCTAATTACACCGTCCATAGTTAAATCATTAACGGTCTGTGTATCGTTGGCATAAACACTGTACTCCTTATCGCCGTTGCCTACACCCTCATTTATTTTTACATTTACGGTCAAAGCATCAACGGCATAAGCATCTACAACATTACCGCCACCGCCGCCGCCTGAGCCTTTTTTTGCAACACCGCTATTTCTTAAAACTCCGTCAGTTACTTGTCCCATGATAATATCCTCCTAAAATAAAAAATGGAAAAACAATTAACTTGCAACCCAAAACTCTACCATTATATTCCCGGCACTTTCCGGCAAAATTTTTAAACTTCTGTTGTCGCCGAGTTGTATAACTCTTGTTTCCATAATACCGCTAACACCGAAAGCACCTGTAGTCATTGTGTTATCTTGTGCCGTTGCCGGATCGGAATTTATGTTGTACCTGTAATTGGCATCGTCACTGTACAACTTAATACCCGTAACTCCGTTAGGAATATCTATCGAAGTTACCGTTCCCTCTGTAAGAGCAAATTTACCGCTTACTACCCTACCATCAAACAAATCTTTAAACATTTTCTTACTCCTTACCTTTTAAATTTTTTACCTATTTTTTGAGGCCAAGATTCTTTCTCGGCCGCTTTTTCTGTTTTTTGTTCTATCCTTTCATAAACTTCTTTTACAACGGTAATCTTCATACCGTTGGCAAGATAAATATCACACTTATTATCGTAAGGTACCGCCAAACAAATGTTATCTACAATAATTTCGTCATTAACAAAATCTCCGTACTTATACGAAACAATCTCTTTTTTTAAAATTTTTATCATAATTTTTTTTCTGCCTCATCCAAATCTTTTAAACTTTTGGCACTGTTTATTGTTTTAATTTTATCCTCTCTTATAACTTCGGCAGTGCTTTGCGGACTGCTTTGCGACATTCTTTCTTTTTTCTTTTTTTCTTCTTCCTGTTTCAGTTTGCTTTCTTCTCTTTGTTTTCTTATGTCGTAAATATCTTTCAAATCGTAAAGAGAAAGAATGTAAGGCTTTTCTTGAGCAATCTTATTTAATCCGGCAAGAAGTTCTTTCTTTTGTTCATCGTTCAAATCTTTACTTATATCTTCCCACTCTTTGGTTGCTCTTTCATGAAACTCTTTTTTCATTTTTTCAAGTTCTTCTTGTTCTTGCTTTTCTTTATCTTTATTTTCGTTTGGTTTTTGTTCCGGAGGCTGTGCCTCTTTTTTCATTTCGTTTATTTTCTGCATAACTTTTGTTATGGCCTTAATCGGATCTTCAACAAACAGTTCGTTAAACTCGTCTATCATTTTCTGTTTTTCTTCTTTACTTATTGTCGGCTCTTTTTCGTTGGTTTTTTTTAACTCCTCTTTCAACTTTGCAATTTCCTGTTTGTACACTTCTCTTTCGGATACCGCCTGCTCTTTCTCTTTTAAAATCTCTTTTTTTTCATTTGCAGCTTTCGTGATCAACTTTTCGCTTTCTGCTCCCCAAACAACAACATCTTCCATATACTTAAACTTTTCCGGAATATTTAACTTTTTCCTTAACTCGTCGGTTATAACTGTTTTTTCGTTTTTATCCTTATTTCCTTTATCTTCCGGATCTTTATTTTTATCATTGTTTTTCGGTTCAATAGGTTCTTTATCCGGATTATCTGTTTCCTTTTTATCCGGATCTTTCGGTTGTTGCTGTCCGCCTTTATCGTTCGCATTTATTTCTTGTTCTATTTTGTCTAATTCTTCCAGACTTTTTACCGCACTCGTTTTTTCTTCTAAACTCTTTTCCTGTTCCATACCAACTCTCCTTGATTTTTTTATTTTTTAGATTCTTCTTCCAAAGAACTTTTTTTGTTTTTAATTTCCGAAATTAAACTTCTTATAAAACCAATTTCATTAAACAGTTTATTATTTACAACAGTAATATTGTTTTTATTTTTAAATATAACTTCCGGCGAAAAATCACCTCTGAAAAAGTTGGATTCTTTTATACTTAATTTCTTTTCCAAAAAAGAAACCAAAACATCGCCATACTCAAAAATCATTTCGTCAAACTTTTTTTCTTCATCCATTTTTATTTTCCTGTATACTCAAAATAAACTCCGGCATCTTCATTTTCTCTTACACAGTCAACCCGTTTACAAATATCCCTGTTTTTAGAAAAGAAACAAAGTCTCTCGCAATTATCACCGGTACAAAACTTTTTTACTGTTATCTTACCCACACCGAACTTTATACTTTGTCCTACTTTAACAACATCCAACTTCTTAATTATTTTTTCCGGTACAACCTGTTTTACTGTCATGCCAGCTCCTAAAATTATCAATATTGATAAAACCGTTTATAAAATCGAAACATCTTTACACTTTTCTTTCTTACACGGATAATCCGTTAAATCCGCATATCCGTACTTCTGTTTTTCCGCACCGTAAAATTTACTACAGTATCTTTGATACTTAAAAAAAATGCACCTTTTATATTTTTCATCTTTTTTTTCGGTCATCTTTTTCTATACCTAACTTTTCCAAAATCTTTATCTTTGTAAGTTTTTCTTTTACAAAATCACACAAAAGAAAAAATCTGCCTTTTTGGTATGTGTATATTCCGCTCATGTTAAAAAAGATATTTCCTTTCTGCATAAGAGTAGCATTACACTTTTTTAAATAAACTTCTCTGTATCCGTTATCTTTGGCCACTTCAACGATTTTCAAAAAATTTTTAAATATCATCCGTTATCCTTATTTCAATTTTTATTGTTTTTCTGAAATAAGAAAATTCCTTATTTCAAATTTTTGCCGTTTTTAAAAATATCATGATCCTCACAATGTTTCGTACTGCTTACCCAAATCAAATCATCAACATATATTCCCATACCGTCAATAAACACTCCGTTATCATGTTCCTTAACCAATCCGTCCGGAATACATTGCCCTTTCTTTATCTTGTTGTCGTTGTCCGGAGCAATACTTGAACAAATATTTCTTGTCGCAACAAACATTTTTTATCCTTTTTATCAATATTGATAAAACCGCAAAAATAAAAAATTCATATTTTGAGTTTAAAAGAAGAAATGTGTCAAACTCGTTTTATCGTTATTGATAATTTTTGGACACACAGTGTCCTTTTCTTTTGTTTTAAAAAGAACTTTATCTTTCTGCCTGATCCGGAACAACAATCACAATCTTTGCAATCTGCCTTAATCTATCAATCATTTCTTTCGTATATTTGATTTTCTTTATCTTTGCCATTGTTTATATTCTCAATACCAAAATCTCTTAAATTTTCTGCTTTTCCGTCTGTTCTACCAAATCATAAGTTTTGTTAAATATAATCGGTTTGCACGGATAAAATTCACCGGACACACCTTTAATCACATAATCACCTACATTCGCACACATTATTCCCTCAAGTGTTTCAATCTGTAAAGATCCGTCTAATCTCTGTACCAACTCTTTACCTACAAAACTTTGTATCTCGTTTTTGTTTTGTCCGGTATATTTAACAGCTTCAACTACAACCGGTTTTTTTACATACTTGCTTATCATACTTTCTCCTTGAATAATGTTCTGCCACTTGCGAGTTTAGGAATTGCACCTAAATCTTAAGGATATGAACCTTAAATGCTACTTTTACACCAACTCGCCAATCACGGAGCCGATAGGAAACTCCGTTACAATTTTTGAAATAGTGTTGGTGTCACAAAAAAACTTAAGAGGGACATTCAACCTTAAGTTGCCACACCAAATTTATGTCAAATTTAAAAAGAGCATTTACTTCTATATATCAACCCTATCCCTTGATATCTGCAATGCTACCCGCCTTACAAATTGCAGGTAGCTTATTGTTCTGCTGTTTTTTTTGTTTTCAGTGTCCTTTTTTATGAAAAAACTCTCTGAGTGGCTGTCATATTATTTTTTTGGCTCGTTCCCCGATCCTACCGGCAACCCGGCTCCTACTTTGCTACTTCGCCACCCTACTATATATAGTGTTATATCTATAAAATTACACAATATATAGTGTTTTCGGTTGCCTTTTTTCGTTTTTTATACCCTTTGCCGGACACACTGTATCTTGCTTTTATTCGGTCATTATCGTCGATAAAGCAAAACATTAGGCCTTGCATCCAAACACACAGTGTTATTTTCCTTTCCGGTTATCAGATCTAAAGCCTTTCAGCCGTTGCCGTTCCGGTAATCTGTCTTTGGAGCAACCGTTTATTCCGTTGCATTTCCGGTAAGAAAGTTGTATAATAGCCGCATGTGTATAACTTTCCTATCACTATCAGAAAGGTCACTTATTTCCTAAAATTCAACTCAAAGAGCATTGGTTCCGATAATATTACATTAGGTTAAGTTCACTAATTCAGTAAATCACTTTGATTTTTCAATATTTTTTTAATATTTTCTTTTGTGTTTTCAAAATTATTTTTATTATTGTTAAGTTCTAAATTATTATTAGCACTCTCATTTTTTATTGATTTTTCAATATAATTTGTATTTTTGTTGGTTAAGGCATTTATCAAATCTTCTTTACTTGTCATTTTCACAACTTCGTTACGAGAAGTCGCACCGCCTGTTAATAACTGAGTTTTGTCTATTAAGGTCGCAAGTGCAATTACGAGTTGCGGTAAACTTGCATTTTCTCTTTTCTTCTTAAGGCCTGCCTCTTTAAGTAAATCTTTGGTGAGTTCTTGCATATCGTCGGAAAGTTGCTTTGCCCATGTAGTCGTCGCAGATTCCACTTGTTGCCGAATTTCTTTTTTTATATATCCTATTCTCTCCTGCTCTAACCTACTTATCTTAGTCACAGTATCAGGACTTACTTTGTATTTTTTTGCAAGTTTGTCGTGCGAAATCAAGCCTATTGCAAGTTCTAAAGCAATAGCTTGAATTATCCCATCCGGAATCAACATTTTTTCTTTTTTTTCTTCCATTTTGTACCTATTTTTTACGACGACAAATCATTATTTTTTTATATCATTTTTTACTATCTTATCGACGACAAATAAACATATTCGGGAACAATAACGGGAACTTAATTTATTTCACTTATCAAATTTCGAATATATCTTTCAGAAATACCGGTTATCTTATGTATTTTCCGTCTACCAAACTTTAAGACATAATGCAGAAAGAAAATGAATCTATCATTCTTTGGATAAACTCGAAGTACTGTTAATTTAGTATCTTTTTCAAATTTCAAATACTTCGCATATTGTCCCGGTCTAATCAATGATCTAATTTTTAAAAATTTATATCTTGCTCTTAAAACACTATCCGGCTCTTTAAACTTATAAAATTTTTCATCATCTATAAGTTTAATTTTCGGTTCTGCTGAATTATATTTTCTGATATCAAACAACAAATTTTCATATTTTTTATACATAAAAAAAACACTCTAACAGACTTTTATTTCTGTAGAATGTTCCACCTAAAAAAATAAAACATGATAAAAGAAAATACATCTATATTCCTTTCACCATGTTTTAAACGATATTACCAGATATACACTCTATACAACATTTTTAAAACTTTGTCAAGTTTTTTAAAACTTTAACAAGTTTAGCAAGTTCATTTTTCCACTGATTCTGATATTCTTGAATATGACCTATCGCCCTAATACTTCCATACTGCTTTTTTAAATCAGCCATCATTACATCAAACTTAACAGTAGCATATTTCTTTTCGGTAACAATTTCTTTCTTTTCTTCAATAATAGTTTTTTCTTCTACTTTTTTTTCAATTTCTTTCTTTCCGGATATCCTTACTACAAGCTTATTACACTGACTTTCAAACATTTCCAAAGTGATCCAATTTTCCGTATCATAATAATTTTTGGAATAAAAAGCATTTATCATTAACAAGGTTTTAAGTTCACCATACATGGCAAATATTCTATTTACAATTGCCATATCTTTACCAAAACTCAATTTATAATCCGTTCCAAATTTTTGCTTAAATTGAAAGCAGAAATAACCTAAAATTCTTTTACTTGAATTTGATGACTTAAGAAGTGATTTTTCGTTGATATTGTAAGTATTATATATATTATTATATATATTATTAAAACAATAAGAAATTTCGTCATCTTTTTCCGAAATTAAATTTTCATTGATTTTCGAATTATTTTCAATGTTTTTATCAATATTGATAAAAGTATTATTTTTATTCGAATTTTCATTGATTTTTAAATTATTTTCTAAAGAAGAATTGTTTTTATCAATATTGATAACGGCTTTATCAGTATTGATAATCGATTTATCAGTATTGATAATAATTTTTTTATCAGTATTGATAATTTCTTGCCACTTTTTAGGGTTTTTATTGATCGAAAAATAACTGCCTAATTTTACTCTTTGCTTGTCAATTATACCCATTTTTTTTAATGTTTGCAATGCCCTACAAACATTCTGTTGCCTTAATCCGGTAAGGTTACTAAATTCTTCCGGTTTAATCAAATTCTTATTCATTCCAACACCATAAGTTCTACACAATATCACCATAAAAACTTGATACACTTCGCCCGGAACTCTCAAACTACATAACCGTTCAAGCATTTCCACATCAATCATAGCTTTAGAATTATAAGCATTTGTTTCTTCCATGGTATTATTTCCCCTAAACTAATTATTATCAAAAAATTTCGTCAATTCTGCCTCAAAAAGCATATTAACTTCGCCACAAGCACCGTTTCTATTCTTGCCAACAATAATCGTCGCATTTTTAGCAAGTGCCGGTTCGTTTTTCTTATAATAGCCCTCTCGCCAAACAAACAGTACTACATCCGCATCCTGCTCTATTGCTCCGGAATCTCTTAAATCGGAAAGCATCGGTTTTGTATTGTTTATACCTCTCTGCTCTACCGCCCTACTAAGCTGCGACAATGCAACAACCGGTATATTTAGATCTTTCGCCAAACTCTTTAACTGTCTCGAAATATCCGCAACTTGCAAATTTTTATCTTTTAACTTTGGATCACCTTTCATAAGCTGAATATAATCTATTAAAATTAACGACAATTCCTGTCCTTTTGCTTTAATCTGATTATAAGTGTTTCTTGCTCTTGTTCTGATATCCATCACCGTCATATCAGCACTATCATCAATATAAATCGGCATCTTACTTAACTTTTCCGCTCCCTCAGAAAGTGATTGAAACTCATAAGTTTCAATATTACCGTATTTCAATTTGCTATTTGCCAAGCTTGATACCGACGATAATAACCTATTCGTCAACAATCTCCTGCTCATTTCCAAGCTGAATATAGCAACAGCCTTACCATTTTTAGCCACTTTTTCGGCAACATTTAAAGCAAATGCCGTTTTACCCATGGACGGCCTACCGGCAATAATAATCAACTCACCTTTACTAAATCCGCCAATTTTTTTATCTAATCCGGTAAATCCGCTCGCCAATCCCGGCACGGAACTTTTATTTGCATACACATACTCAATATCATTCAAACTTTGCAGCACTTCACTTTCAATATGTGTCAAAGAACTTTTACTCTGTTGACTGTTTGCCACACTAAACATATCCGCTTGACACTTTTCTAATATATCCTTAGCAGACAGTTCTCCGCTATCAATATCAGATGCCGTTTCTTGAATTACTTTTATCGTCTTTCTTAATAACGACTTTTCTTTTACACTGTTAGCATGATACTGCCATCCGGCAACACTTTGCACAACATTAACAGTATTTGTTAAATAATTAAATCCGCCTCTTTCTTTATAAATCTTACTGTTTAACAAAACAGTATTAACACTTACCACATCTACCGGATTACCGTTAGCATACAGTTTTTTACACTGTGCAAATATTTCCGCATTTAAAATATCATAAAAATCATCTTCCGATATAATTTCGGAAATATTTCCTATATAAGTGGAATCTACCAAACAACAACCTATAATAAATTTTTCTGCCTCTAAATCTTGTGGTGGAAGTTTCATCGTGTTTATTCTCCAAACGGCACATCTTCATCATTTTGTTTGTTTGCCGGTTTCCATTCCGGTTGCACAGAAATAGACAAAAACTCTTTTCCGTTTTTATCCAACTTTTTCCATATCGAAACATCTTTCACCACACCGTCAACTTTTAATTTGCCTTTAAAATGCGGCCTACTTTCCGTCGTTCTAAAATTATTTATAAAAGCTTTACCGGTATTATCTTTAATATCATAATTCATTTGTTTGCTCCTACTTTTTTTATAACAGATAAGTTATATTTTTTTTCTACATAGGTACCCAATGATTCGGTAACGGTTCTTCTTTTTCTTCTATAACAATCTTAAAATAATCTCCTTCCGAACCGACATATTTTTCAACATTTTCTAAATTGTTTTTCCGCAAAGTTGTAAAAGGTATCATATTTATACCGACGAAAACCAAAAATAAATATTTTTCTTTTTCATCAATTTCATGTTTTCCGTCTGTATCGTATTTAACAAAACCTTTTTTGTTTTTCATGTTTGCACCATCTACCGCCGATACATTTATAAGAACTGCAATATGTTGGTTATGTAATTTCTTGTAATTGCGATCAAAATTTATTTCTTTTATTCCCGGCATTATTTAACTCCCAAAAACTCAATAATAGCCTCTGCAATTTGTTTTTTTGTCAGTTGCACATAATCTATCCCAGCTATATTTAAAGCCGTTATTATCTTATTTGCAAATTGCTGTTTAGTGTCGCCATACCTACAACCACTACACTCGTTATCTTCCGGAAAGCAAACAAACTGTCCGTCTATTTCATTTTTTGCCGGACATTCTACTTTCACAATTGCATATCTTTGCTTTGCCATTATTTCCCCCATTTATTATCTATAATAACCCAAACAACTAAAACCAAAACGAATAAAATAAGCACAAAGAAAAATCCAAAAACATGAAGAATTATTTTGTCATATAACGACAATTCTATTGCCGGCTTATTTATTAGCATCATTAGATACTGCATCTTTTTCTACCTCTTTAAGTCTGTTGTTATAAAAATCAAGCACCTTACCAAAATTTCCTTTAACTAAATTTTCTTCAATAAGTTCCAAAAACATACTTGGCAAATTTAATTTAGTATCCATCAAAACAGTTATTATTCTTGCTAATTCTCTTGGCATAATTATTTCTCCTTGTGTGGGCGATAGTTGACATCTGTTGTGGAGGTAGCTAAGCCTACAAATGTCAACTATCTTTAGCTATTATTCAATAGCTCCCTTATCAAAAAATTTTTGTAAAGTTTCGTTACCGTACTGACCTTTTGTAAGTTCTATCATTTCTCTAACCGTATACTTTCTGTCCTTTAATTTATTTTGTTCAATAAAAAACTTTGTTCCGCTTTCGCAAGCTCCGGTTATCACTCTATACATTTTAATTGCTTCGGAAAAAGTAAGTTTAGAATCTAATGTTAAATCTTTATATTGGGATGTATCTCTGTTTGAAATTTTATAAAGCAAACTTTTCTTTGCATCTTTAATTGTTTTACCATGTGCAAAATTACCGTTACCGTCAGACACAATATAACTTGTTTCGTTTGTTATGGTATTTGTATCTTTGTTTATAAACTTTACTTTTTTAACTTTACCTTTTGTTTCGATAACGGCCGTTTTTATATCATCACTAAAATCTATTTCTGTAATTTTGCCGTCATATAAACCATAATATGTATTTTCTTTTAGTTTTTTTCCGTCTATTTGTGCTGTTACTGTGGCTCTTATTTGCCATTTTTTATTTTCGTAATACCACTCACAAAGTGCAATAAATGTTCCTTTAACACCTTTAACCACTCCGCCTATACCACAATCAAAACAAACCGAATCTTTGCCTTTAATATCGTGTTTTGCGTAATCTCCCGAGCTTGCCACCTTTGCGTAATATCCCGAGCTTGCCACCTTTGCGTAATCTCCCGAGCTTGCCACCTTTGCGTAATATCCCGAGCTTGCCACCTTTGCGTAATATCCCGAGCTTGCCACCTGTGCGTAATATCCCGAGCTTGCCACCTTTGTGTAATCTCCCGAGCTTGCCACCTGTGCGGAATCTCCCGAGCTTGCCACCTTTGCGGAATCTCCCGAGCTTGCCACCTGTGCGGAATCTCCCGAGCTTGCCACCTGTGCGGAATCTCCCGAGCTTGCCACCTTTGCGTAATCTCCCGAGCTTGCCATAATTTTATCATCTTTCTTTTTACCGGCTTGCTTATCTATCGCTTTATAAAAATCTTCAGTAAATTCTTTAAGTGTTATTTCTTCTTTGTTTCTAAAATATTTACAACCGCCAAGTCCGTCAGTACAACACCAGTTATCTAACAAACTTAACAAATCCCTTTCATCACTGCTTTCTCCGTCTGTGTAAACTATTTTGTATTTATCCATTTTTATAATCTCCCAAATGTATTCATATTCGGATCTGTTTCCGGAAGTCCTTTCAACTTTTTTATTTCTTCATTTACTTTTGTCGTATCTATACCCAACTCACTCAAAATCACAACCACACTGTTTAACAACTTTATTTTTTTTTCTGTCTTATTTTCTTCCGCTCTCTTATTGTTATCCGCATTTCGTAATTCTTTAATTCTTTTGGTAACCTTACCGCTCAATGTTTCCAATATCGCTCTTTGCTTAATCAAATCTCTTTTCTTCTCGTCAATCATATTCATTCTTGTAACCAAATAATTTTTTTCTTTCAACAAATCATCATAACTTAAGGCATAAATCAAATGATCATCACACAACAACCTTTTTTCTGCCTCTAAATTACCACACATATTTATTCTCCTTGTTTAATAAATATAACTTTTGTTTTGTCTTTTCTTCTAAACTTTCCACAAGCCCAACTTTCCGGGCAATGCTGCCTTTTATAAAACCAACATCCACTACAATCATAATCGCCGTTAGCTTTTACAACTTTTAAAACAACCTTTTTTCCTTGCAAATCTTTCCATATAAAAGAACTACCTACTTCTATAAACTTATTTCCATATCCGGTAGATGCCATCAATATCCTACTTCATACCCATCATCTTTAAACATTTCAAGAATTGCACTGTTTTCTTCATCGACTTCGGTATATGCTCTAATTATTACAGGCCTTGAAAAATATTCGTCCAACACTTTTTTATCACATGCATAACATTTTCCAACGGCAAACCCGAAAGCAAATATCACAATAAAAATCACAAAAATCCAAAACAAAAAAAAGATTATATCTTTCATCCTATTAGAAATTTTTTTCATTTTATCCCCCAATGCAAAAGTCTAACTAAAAAATTCAAATTAAATTTCGGCTTATTTTGTTCGGCAATTCTTTCATCCAACTGTTTTATTCTTCTTTGTAAACTTAAAATCTTACCTACATAATTTCCTTTACATTCTTCATTCAACTTAACAAACCTACTCTGCCTTTTAATCAGAATAAACCTTTGCCTTTGTAATTCGTTCACCATGTTTCCTACCCCCTTTTTATTTTTGAAGTCTTTTCAATACAGTTTGCAAACTGTAATACTTTTGTCCGTCGCCGAAAAAAGTTCCCAAAACTTTTAATTGTTTCATCCGGTAATACACACCATCAATATCTTTCAACATAAACAAATCTTTAAAATAGGCGGCATTGCAGAATGTATCATCGAGAATCTTTATACATTTCGGTTCAATTGTTCTTGCCATATCTACCCCCAAACCTTTACAAACCTTTGTAAAACATTGAAAAAGTGTCAAAAATCGTCTATAATAAAAAGAATGAGCAGATAGCCATGGTGATAACTATCTGCTCTTAAAGAGAGATATTATGCTCTGGTAGGCACTATCAACAACTAAGTTGTTGAACTCTCTTGTTATTTTTTTAAAGTTTGTTGTAAATAAAAATTTCACCATGTTTGCACCAGTTTTTAAAAATGATTACTTATGATTATTTATGATTACTAATTTACATTATTAAAAAATTTTTGTCAAGTATTTTTTTTATGGACGATAAAATGACTTTTGGAAAAAAACTTATTTACATACTTACCGTAAAAAACATAAGCGAAACAGAATTGGCGGATATGATCCATCAGAAAAAACAAAATGTTTCGAGATGGTGTTCCGGCAAGTTTAAACCATCAATCAAAAACATCAATAAAATTGCAAAGGCATTAAATATATCAGTAGAGGATCTATTAGATGACAATAAAAATTTTTCAGATGTACAAATAAATATTAATTCCAAAGGTACAGTAAACCAAACAATCCAAAAAGAAAAAGAAGATCTGAAAGACAAGGAAATAGCTTTGTTAAAAAAAGAAATAGAACTATTAAAGAAAGAATTAAAATTGAGAAAAGATAAAAAATGAACGATAAAAAATTTATAGAATTATTAAAAAATTATAACGGCGGTTTTGTTCGTGGCTCGTCAAGGAAACTTGCCAAAGCATTATCAATAAATGAAAGCAGCATATCTAATCTAATCAAGGGCAGACAAACACCCTCTGAAAAACTTTTAAAACAAATGGCAAAAGTTTTAAAAGTATCACAACCGGAACTTGAAAATATTTTTAATGATACAAAAGATACAACAAAACTATCTCAAGAAAATAGTTTTTTAAAGCAACAACTAAAACTCAAACAGGAAGAAATAAATTTCTTAAAAGAAAAAATATCATTCTTGGAGACAAAAAAATGAATAAACAAAACAGTTTGATTGGTTATTCTATAATTGCTTTTTGGTGCTTATTTGCAGGGTGTATTTTAGCACCTTTATCAAAACTTTCTTTATGGGTTCTATACTGGACTATAGGTTTTGTAGTAGCTGCAATATGTAATAAAATAGAGAAAAATCATAAAACTTTATGTGGTATACTGGCTTTTTCATATTTTATAGGTGTTGGTATTTTTTTAGGGCTTTATTCGGATCGGTTAATTAACTAAAATGTCAACAAAATTTGAACTTCAAGGCAAAAAATTAACTTTCAGATACACGGATATAGATGGTATCCGTAAAAGGTACACTTGCAAAAGCTCTCTCAAAAAAGAGGCAGAACTTGAACGAAACGAGTTTTTAGCACAACTAAACCAATCAAAAAAACATAATGGCAAGTATAATATAAATACTCTTTTGTGGTCGCACTTTTGTCAGCTGTATATAAATAATTATGTAATAGCAAACAACATTGAACCATCAGTAATAAAAGCACTAATAAAACAAATAAACGATATATTAAAGATAAAATATTTAAAAGAATTAGATAACGAAAATATAAATCGTTTCATTGCCGAAAGAAGAAAAACGGTATCACCGGCAACCACAAACAGGCAACTCCATGTAATAAAAAGTATGTGGACTTATGCCATAAACACATTGGAACTAAATGTAAAGAGTCCGGCAAAATCAATAAAAGATACACCTACCGAACTTGTTAAAAATATAGATTTTTTTACCAACGAAGAACGAAAAAAAATATTAACACAAATCGAACCTACTCACCTTAAAACATTGTGTTGGCTGATGTTTAGTTTTGCTTTAAGGTTAAAAGAGGCGGTCTGTGTCAAATGGGCAGATATAAACTTCCAATCCGGAAAAATTTTTATATATCCGCACAAAACAAAACGATCCGATCCAAATCAAACATCGCTTACCATGCCGGATGATTTTGTTTCATACATAAAAAAAATACCGCACACATCGGAATATGTATGCGGTAACGATTATACAAGCAGAAATGCCGGATCAATAATATCTAAACAAATAAGACTTAGATTTAAGAAAATAGTAGGCCGAGGCAAAGCTCACATGTGCAGACACACCTTTGTCAGCCATGCAATCAATAACCCTAATATAAAAGAAAGGGATATAATGAAAGTAGCAAGAATAAAAAATCCTAAAGTATTAGATATATATGCTCATTACACCAAGGAAAGAGAAAAAACAATAGCCAACGAAATATATAATGTTCCGATGCAAAAAATCACTGTAGAAAGCATCGATAAACAGATTGAAAAACTTCAAAAAATGAAAGAAAAAATAATAAAAATGGACTAACTTTGGCACTAAATCGACGAGAGATTTTACCTTGAGAGGGCGATGTCCTAAACCGCTAGACGATGGCAGCAGTTCTATTCTTAATTTACTGTTTTACACGACTTTTTATTGATTTTTGAATAAATTTAAACCTTTTACAACCTTTTACAACCTTTCAAAACTTGAAACAAAATGGACTAAAAATGGACTAACTTTCACAAAAGGTCTTACAATATATTTATACTTTCAAAAATCACAAAAACAATTATACAAAACTTATAAAAAAAAATCACTATCTTATAAAAAAGATAGTGATTCTTTATACAATTCTAAAAACCTCAATCGCTCATTTCTTCAACTTTCCAACCTTTCATTTTTCTTATTGCATCAAAAAGTTGTTTTTCAATTCTTTTCTTTTTAAGTTCGTTACTATTCAATTCGCTTTCGCTCATTTTATCTTTATTATCTCTCATATATTGCACCAACTTATTATACTTACTCATTGTCTTACCTATAGAATCAGTATAACCTTTATATTCTTTCAATAAATCCATCTCTTTATCACTCAACTTTCTCAATCCCTCATTAGCCGAAATATACAATCTGTCAACATTATCTTTAATATCATAAAAATCTTGCACAATTCTTCCGGATGAAAAAAAGTCCTGTTGTACAAACGGATTCATCTGTTTTAAATTTTCGTTCCAGCTTTTATCATCCGTTAACAAACCGTAACTTGCCTCTGTCGTTCTCGTTCCCAATCTTATAGTTCTACCCAAACCTTGATCAATAAAATAATCTATTTTCATCGGTGACACATTCAACTTATCGCCCAAAAATTTAGCAACAAACGAAGTTCTGTTATCATACTGTAATCTCGGTTCTAGTCTTTGCAATCTTTTCGGCACAATATCCATAACATGAGGAAATGTCCTCTTACCAAACAATCCGCTCAAAACGGTTCTCGGTAAATGCGGAATAGAAGTAATAATCTGTTTTTGTAATCCGCTAAAA
>Ga0310695_10002822_pt1 | contig 35556 bp, 29 predicted proteins | sample RumenRJG_04DNA_FD_203882 | JGI IMG/M metagenome (GOLD analysis project Ga0310695, IMG submission 203882) | Bovine rumen microbial communities from Lethbridge, Alberta, Canada - RJG_04 (v2) (version 2) | ecosystem: Host-associated > Mammals > Digestive system > Stomach > Rumen | place: Canada... | reverse complement strand
GTAGTTCCGCCTCGTCGAACGTCCGGGCGTCTATCTGGCTCCCCCATTCCGGGTCTATGTATGCAACGCGGGTGGCCGTCCGTGTGCCGCACGGGGCGGCGTTCAAGCCGTCCCCCGTAGCGGCGTGGGCGGGCGCGTCGCCCGCGTGTCCGCCTTTGGGCGGTTGGGACGTAGTAGAAGAGGGAAAGTCTTTCCCTTTGGGACTTTCCTCTTCTACTTCTTCTTTACCTTTACTTTGTGCCGTGGTATGCGGTGGTATGCCGTCGCATTGGTTGGCATCTTCTTTGTGCCACCGTGAGTTGGCGTTGCTCTGTTGCTTTGCCAGATAGTCGGCACGGCGGGCGGCGTTTTTCCTCTGGTGTTCCATGAGCATGGCAAGGAACACGTTGTCGCGTGGGTCGGCCATTTCCGGCGGCGCGTCGCCCGGCTCTCCGGCGAACCATGTGTATAGTCTGAAAAGAATCGGCCCGGCGATCTGTTCGCCGAGTTTCGTTATTCCCTTGGCCATCTCCCTTTCGACTGATAGCACGTCGCCGCGTTCCATGTCGAAGCGTTCAAGTTTTGATTTATAGGCCATTGGCGGCCTCCGTTTCTGCGGGCTTTCCGCTGATAAGTTCCTGCAGCATGGCGTTGTCCTTCGGGTCTGGCATGGTCGGCGGCTCGTCGCCCGGCTTGCCTAAAACAAAATAGTTCAAGGCGGCGAAGATGATCGCGCGGCGTTCTGCCTCTGGAAACGCCTCAAGCCGTCGAATGGTCGGGCGTGACATATTCCACAATTCGCCGCCGGGCGTCATGCCCAGTTTAAGCCGTTGGCGGCGCGTCTGCCTGTTCGCGCCCATGATCTATTCCTCCGGGCGCATTGAAAGCGTCAGGCCGTCCGCCGTCGCGAATATCGGCGTGAGAAGACGGGCGAGGGGCTGCTTGCGGGTCTTCGCGTCCGTGAACATTCCGCAAAACTCGTCGGCGCGGACTATCGGAAAGCCGTTCGTGCCGGGGCGCGAAATGTGGCAACGGTAGCCGGGGACGCGGGGCTTGCTCTTGCCGGGTGTGAAGGGTGCGTTTTCGTCCGGCACAAATTCGGAAATGGCGAAAAGGCAACGGGCGCATTTTTCGCAACGGTCGGTGGTGTTTTCTGGGTTGTTCATGTTCGGGCCTTCTGTGTGGTTTAGTGTGTTGCGGTGGCGACGTTGGCCGCGACCGGGGTTTCGACGATCTGGCGAATGAGCGCAAGCCGCTCGGCGTCGCTGCCGTCTAAATCGAGCGCGGCGCGGATGGCGTCGTCGCGTCCCATTGTCGGCAAGCCGTCGAAGTTCACGCCGGGGGCTTCCGGGATGATTTCAACTCCGCCGGACGTGGTGCGCATATCGACAAGCCGCCGTCCGTCGCCGAGGTCGTATTGGCGGGTGGTGCGCCTCGGCGCGGTTGGTTCTGGCGTGGCGGCGGTTGCAGGAACGGCGGCGACGATCTCGCGGTTCTCGGCGGTCGTCTCTGGCGCGTCGGCGATCTCGGCGGCGGGCGGCTCTGCCGTTGGTGTTGCGTTCGTGGCCGGGATGTTCTCGGCGGCGGTCTGCGGTTCGGTGTTGGCGGTGTTGTCCATGTCTGTGTCCTTTCTGGTTTGCTGGTGGCGGGTTTAGGCGGTCGCCCTTTGAAGTGCGGCCTCGACGCTCTTTGCCGAGTAGCCGTTGCTGGCGCGTTTGCCTTTCTCGCCGAGACAGATTGCCCGGATGATTCCGCGCTCGGCGTATCTGCTCACGGTCTTTGTCGAACAGTTGAGCATTTTCGCAACTTCCTCGCGGGACATTACCCGGTCGAGCGTCTGCTTCACGCCCGTGCCGCGTCCTTCGAGAATGTCGAAAACCGCCGCGCGTTCGTCCGGGCTTATACTCTTGTCGCCGTCAAGTACGGGCGCAAGTATCGCTCTTGTCTGTGCAGTCATTCGTTTGTCCTTTCTTGGGTTGAAAACTGGCGATATTATCCCATGAACGGCGCAAGAAAAGAGGGCGCGAAACGGGCGCGAAAATGCGCGAAACGGGCACGAAAATAAAAACGCCCGGCGGCGTTTTGTGCCACCGGGTGTTTCATGCGCAGGGCTTTGTGTCTGCGTCTATTTCAGCGACTTCTTGATTTCTTCCCATTCGACGGCTTGCGCCGTCCGTAAGGCGGTCACGGTCGTGCCGTTGAAAGTCGCCCAACGTCTCAACGCGCTCCCGTCTATGTCTTGAAACGCGCCGAAATCCGCGCCCGCGTACCCGTCGCAATTGTGCGTCGTGAAGTACGCGGCGGCGTGGGTTTGCGTGTCGGCCTTGCCGCTTCTCAATCTCTCAACGATTGCGATTGCCGCCAGCCGCTTCGCCTCTGTCGGTAGGTAGTTGGTTCGCCCGTTCGGGTTGCGTGGCCGTCCGCGTCGTTTTGGCGTCGGCTCGGCTTCGTTGGCCGCGATCTGGTTGTACGCTTCAACCTCTGTGGCGGCTTCGTTGTAAAGCATGGCGGCGGCGAGTTCGTTGCCGTCTGCCCGTGCGTGTTGAATACGCCAGTCGGTGTTCGGCAATAGGTCGCGGGCGTCCGGGGGCGCGTCGTCGCCTCGGCAAGCGGTCGAATATCTGCGCATGGCCTGTTGAAGATAGGCGCGGACGGCCTCGCCGTCTTTCGGGTCTATTCCCTGTGTCACGGCGGCGAGTTCGGCGTTCGCGTAAAATGCCGCCTTTTCTGCTTCGCGTCGCTTCTCTATTGCGGCCCATGTCGCCTCAATGTCAGGCGTCCAGAAATCGTCGGCGGGGGCTTTCCGTCGCTTCGCGGTTGTTTTCTTCATGGCCTGTGCCTTTCTCCGATTGTCGGCGGCGGGAACGTCCCCGGCCCGGCGTTTCGCTTTCGCGCCGTCGCCGATTGCCCTGTCCGGGGTTCGTTCCTTCGCCGTCATGTGGTCGCGTCCTTTCGAGCGTCGCCGCCTTACGCCGTCGCCCTGGCCTCGCGCTTCGCGATCTTCGCCGCCTGTTCCGCGTCAAACTCGGCCCGCCTCTGTCTCTGCTCGGCAAGTATCCGCGCCTTCCTCTGCTTCTGCTCGGCAAGTATCCGCGCCTTGTCGCGCTTTATCCTGTCAAGCGCGGCGCGTTCGTGGCGCGTGACTGGCAAGCCGACGCCGGGTTCGCCCGCGTCGCGTTCCGCAATGTCCATTGTCCCGCGAATGGCAGCGAAAAGCGCGTCGGCGATAAACGCCTCGACGGTCTGCCCCATGTAGCGGGCGGCGGCTTCTGCGACGATGCCGAGTTCCTGTTTGATGTGCGCGTGGTATGGTGCCACCGTCCAGTAGTCGTTGCGCCTCAACTCCTCGCGCCTCTTTTCGCGGATGTACTCGCGCCTCTGTTCTGGCGTGTAGCCGAATTTGTCGGCGGTGTGCCGCGCCCATTCTATGCTTTGCGCCAGTGCGTCGCGCCGCTCTGGTGTGAGCGCGGCCTCGCGTACCTCTTGCGCCGTGCCGTGGAAGATACGCCCGGCGGGGTCGATGAGTACCCGTTCGCCTTTGCGCCTCGTCTCGCGCCACTTGCCGTTGCCCTTGGCCGCGCCCTGTGCGCCGCCGTTCGTCTTCGTCGCGGTCTTTCCCGCCGTCTTTCTGCTCGTTTTCATGTGTCTGACTTCATGCAAAACGCCTTGCGCAACCGGGTCAGACATACCCGCGAAGGGTAAACCGGGTGCGCAAGGCGCAAATTGTTTTTGGGGTTCGCGGTTCGGGTGTCTGACTTCCCGTTCGGCTCTGCACCGAAAAACGTTGATATTATAGCATGGCGGGGGCTTGTCGCGCAAGGGGGCAAAAATCGCGCGTGGGCGCGTCCACGTCCGGGGCGGCTCGTTGTCCGCCTCGACGTGCGCGGCGCGTCCTGTGCGCTCCTGTGGCCGTCCCTGTGCGCTTCGCGCCTCATGCCTTGGCCATCGCTCCTTCCATGAGTTCGTTCGCCACTTCGACAAGCCTTGCGGCGATCTCCTTGCGCTCGGCCTCGTCGCCGTCTCTGGCAATCTCGGCAAGCGCGGCCTCAAGCGTGGCGCGGCGCGTGTCCGCCGTCGCGGTCACGGTCGCTTCGACGTACTCCGCCTCGATCACGTCGCCGCCTTTGTCCGGCAGGGCTTTCGGCGCGTTGCTGAAAAGCGCGGGAAACTTCCTAAACGCCAGCGCGTTGGCTTCCCTGTTTTCGTGGAAGTAATGCGCGGACATTTTCGCTGCCGAATGTCCGACGATGGCTTGTACGATGGTGAAGGGGATTCCCGCGTTTGCCGCTATGCTCACGAATGTGTGGCGGAGCGAATGAAAGCCGACGACGTTCCGGGCGGGCTTTCCCTTGCCGCCGTCCGTGCGCGTCTTGATTCCGGCCTGTGTGAACATTTCGACAAATTCGCACGAAAGCGCGGCGCGGCGTTCCCTGTACTTCTGCGCCAGTTCCGGCGTAAGATACCCGTGGCGGATCTCCGCCGGGATGGTGGCAAGTACCGCGTAAAATTCCGGCACGATGGGGATTTCGACATAACGCCCGCTCGTCCGCGCCGTCTTGATTGGGCGCAACGTCACGACGCCCGCGTTGAGGTCTATGCTCTCCCATTTGAGCGTCGCCGCGTCTGACAAGCGCAAGCCCGTAAAGCAGCCGACGAAAAACGCGGTTCGGTATTCGCCCTGCAACGTCGCCGCGATCTTCGCCAGTTCTTCCCGCGTCAAGTCCCGGCGTACCTCCGCGTCTTTCTTGATCGGCTTTATGGTGCGCCACGGGTTCGCCTTTATCCTGTACCGCTCCGCCATAACGTGCCAGATGTGCGACAGAATAGCGCGGCCTCCGTTGTGCGTGACGGCGCGGAAATTGGCCGCAAGCCAGTCGGCATATTGGCGGGCGACGGCTTCCGTGATGTCGTTCATGTCCTCGGCCTCTGGGTGTTCCTTCGCTATCCAGTCGGCAAGTTTCCGCGCCTCGTTCGCGTATGCGTTGACGGTGTTTGCGCTGACCTTCCCTTCGACGACGGCGCGGAGTTCCTTCTCCAGTCCGGCAAGGGGGACGGTCGGCAGTTTGTCGATCTCGGCCTCTGCGCTCCGCTCCGCTTGCAATATCGCGCCGTCAAGTTGCGCGGCCTTTTGCAGTTGCAGCGTTTCGACCATCTTCTTGCTTGTCGCCCGTATGTCCGACGCCCGGACGGACGCCAGTTGCCGCGCAAGCCATTTCTCGGCGGCTTTCCTGTCCGTCTCGCCTGTCGATTGGCTCTTGCGCTTGCCGTTTACCATCCATCGCGCTATCCATACCGCGCCGCGCAATTCAAGCGACCCGCTATGCTTGGCGCGTTTCTGTTTTCGGTTCGTCTTTCGCGTGTACTTCCTCATGTCTGCCTCCCGCTCATGCAAGCCGTGTCACGCGCCCGCGTTTCACTTCTACGCGCCACGCGCCGTTGGCGTTCCAGACTATCGCAAAACCGCGCCGGGTTTCGACCTCGGTTTCGTCGTCGGTGTCGGCGGCGTAAATGTCCGCCGTGAGTTCGCAAAACTTGTCGGCGGTTCTGTCGCTCCAGTCGCGCTTGTCAAGCGGAGCGCGGCGGCGTTCCCTCTCGACGGCGGCGGCGATCTCGGCGGCGGTGGGTTTCGTGTTGGTCTTCGTGTTCATGCCGTCCCCCTCTCTCATGCCGCGAACGTGACGCGCCAGTTGGCCGTTTCGCCGTCCTCGCTTCCCTCGACGGGCGCAACCTTGCCGGACTTGCCGATGGCGTTCTTCAGTACCTTTGTGAGTTTGTCGCGGTCACGCGACGAAAAGCAAAACAGATTGACGGTCGCCGCGTCGCTCCATTCGCTTCCCGTGATTTCGGCGGAGTAGAATCTCCGCGCCCATTCTGCGCGGGGATGTGCTTTCGCCGCTCCGCGCAATATCGCCTCGACGCGCTCTGTCGGCGTCTCGGCCTTGTTTTCGTTCTCGTTCCTCATGGTGTCTGACCTCCATTCGGTTTGCTGGTTTTTGTTCTTTTGTCCCTTATTGGGAATACGCGGGTATTATAGCATATCTCGACGGCGTATGCAATAGGGAATTGCCACTTTTTCCCACTTTTTTTCATGGGGCATTTTCGCGCCGTTGTTCGTTTTAGCCCTATAAATAAAGGGCGGAACGGCTTTTTTAATGTTCCACGTGGAACAATCAAAAGCACATATTGCAATATGTGACGTACCGCGCAATGACCGGGGATGGGGCCGTCTTGGCGGTTCATTTGGCCAACGAACATTTGTCCGTTTCATATCCTCAACCGTGCACGTGCGCCGGCAGGCTTTCAATCGTTTATTCCGTGGGGGTCTGATGCAATCGGGTCAAAAGATCCAGAATCTTACGAGACGTGTCTTCCGTGAAACCTACGCCAACGTACTTCTTATTGGACAGGTCGCTTCAGGTAAACCCCTCACGGAGATATAACCCAAGGACTGAGATCACCTTGCAGACGCCCATCAACAACATTCCCTGCTGCGTCAAACAGCACAGTCGCGCCATCAAGATAATCCTTCAAGTTCACCGCCAGATCTTCACATCCATTGACAAATGCTGGTCAGTCTATGGTGCCCCCATGAACGCCCCGCCCCCATGGACGCGCCATTACTGTGTACCAATGCTACTGTGTCAACGGAGTATAATCCTGTTGATCCCGCCCAACACATGTCGCAGTCCTTCACCTTCGCCGTCATATACTCAACGCCCTTCGCGATCAATAGGTTACAGAAATTAATGAACCATGTTGCTACACAGCGAGTCGAATACTTCAGTCGTACCGCATACACTCACATAAAAATCGCCGTTGGTGCTGATGGGGCGACCTATGAGAAGTTTGCCGACGGCACGACAAAGGACATCACCAACGAGTTGCCATTCGATCTGCCGCAGGGTTGGGCATGGTGTCGCATTAGGGATGTAACAATCTTGCGGCGCGGCGAGTATGTTACAAAGAAATTAATGGGCCACGGCAATATCCCTGTCATTCTTGGTGGCCAGGAACCTGCGTACTATTGCGACAGAAGTAACCACGATGGGCCATGCGTTGTTATTTCAAGAAGTGGTGCGTCTGCAGGATTTGCCTCTTACTGGAATCAGCCGATTTTCGTAACTGACGGATTCCTGTTTGAATGTCCAACTGGTCTGACAACCCGATTCGTTTATCACTGGTTTAAGTCCATTCCTCTCGTGAAATTGCAACGGGGGACAGGAATGCCTCATGTCCAATCGGAAAATCTAAATGCGATGCTTTTTGCATTGCCTCCATCAGCGGAGCAGATACGCATCGGTGCCAAGATTGATGAACTCTTCGCATACGCCGACAAGATTGATGATGCATCTGAGAGAATGGCGACGACGACGGAGTGCATAGATAAGAAGATACTCGAACTTGCAATTCGTGGGCAACTAGTGCCGCAAAATCCAGCCGATGAACCAGCAAGCGAACTCGTAAGGCGTATTGAGGCCGCCAAAACTGTAGGGCAGTCGCCCCGCGACTGCCACATGGGAGGATCACACTCCAGAGCGACCGCCGCTTCCGATAGGCCCGCCTATGAGATTGACCCGCCGTTTGACATTCCAGACTCATGGAAATGGGTAAGGCTTGGCACGTTGATTCATATCATAGCTGGTGTTTCCTACCAAAAGGATGATGTCACGACTTGTGGTGTGCGAATTCTTCGAGGCGGGAACATCAAAGAAGATGCAAGGATATATTTGCATGATGATGATGTTTTTCTCCCTGCGACATACGCAGATAAAAACACGTCTGTAAAAAAGGGAGACATTGTTGTTGTTGCCTCAACAGGAAGCAGTACTGTCATCGGAAGGCCGGCAGTAGTGGCAGAGACAATGCTCGGTGTGCAGATAGGTGCTTTTCTGCGGATTGTTAGAGCCGTTGATGATAGCATCAGGTCGTGGTTGCCTGTAATCTTTCTTGGTGACTATTATCGGAACCACGTTCGCAGCAAATCAAAAGGAACTAACATAAAGAATCTCAAGGCAGAGTATCTTACTGAATTACACGTTCCGCTCCCACCCCTTGCGGAGCAGAAGCGGATTGTCGCCAAAATAGAAGAACTGCGAGCGATGACAAAGGTGCTTACCACGTAACTATTTTGTCGACGACGGATTGCTGTTCAGTGCTAGTGCGACGAAGATAGATGCGCGTTGTTTCTATGCTCTCGTGCCCCATTAAATCGGCAAGAAGCGATATGTCATTGAACTTATCAAGAAAGTTCTTGGCGAAGCGATGGCGAAAAGAGTGAGGATAAACGACCGCGGGGTTCAACTTGTACTTGATGGCGAACTTCTTCAGTTGGGATGCGACCCCTCTTGCAGTGATTCGTTCGCCTCTATGATTGATGAAGATGAACCCTGACGACTGGTCTCGTGTCGCAAGCCATGCCAACGCCTCGTCCTTAAGTTTTTGTGGGATGTAGATACGGCGCATCTTTCCGCCCTTGGAATAGATATCAATATGCCCAACTGTGACGTGTTCAACCTTCAACTGTAGGAGTTCGCTGATGCGCGCCCCAGTCGCAGCGAGAAAACGGATAACAAAATACCAGTATCGTTCAGCTGGATTGTTCAACTTTCGTTTGAAGTAGGCGTAGTCCGCGTCGCTTATAACATTTTCCAGAAAAGGTTTCTGCTGAATGCGAATGAGCGGAATTTTCAAAGTCGGCTTGCCTATGCTTGTAGCATAGGCGTTCATAGCAAGAAGGCGGATGTTTACCGTCTTTGGCTTGAACCGCTCAATCAAGAACGCCTTGTATAGGAGTAGGTTCTTTTTCGAGAACTCTCCAAAGTGTTTTGAATATTGCCTCACTGCAAAGCAGTACGAGGCGATTGTGTTAGCCGACTTGTTTGTTTTCCGCAGAAACGCGGAGAATCGTTCGATGTTCATCATAGTAGGTTCCTTTCGTTGTGCCTACTATGATAATGAATGGCCGATTATGATGACACAAGGGTTCTCGTTATGCGTTTTAGCTTTTCTATCTTAGAGACAATCCGTTCCTGCTCCGCGAGAGGTGGAAGCGGAATTGGAAGGCCAATGAACTTTTCCCAGATAATGCTTTCCACAGTTGTTCCAGTCTTTCTATAATCCCGAAGAATCGTCGGCTCAAGACTTCTGATACAGCAATAAACGTACTCTCCGATTGCATTGACGTAGAACTCCAACGCTCTCTGATCCTGATTTATTGTGAGTGACTTTGCCGCTAAAGCGACTGGGAATGTCCTTCGCAAAATGCCGCTTCTTGTTACCATAATCAAGGAACCAGGCGGAAGCAGATGAAGTTCTGATGCGCCTTTAGCAGAAACTTTGCACCCAGTGTCTTCGATGTATTTCTGCTTCATGTCTTTGGAAGTGACCCAAAGAATAGTACCATTTTCCCAATTTGTTGGATCGGATAGAGATGGTGTGTGGCCGCCGACAAAAACGCCAAGGTCTTTTAGTCTCACCCACTCCCATGAATCAGGAATGTCAAACGGCGGGTCGATCTCATAGGCGGGCCTATCGGAAGCGACGCAACGTATGCGCTTGTCATTGGCTTTAGAGTTCTTCGCGACTTCTATGCGCTTGAGAAGTTCGCTTGCGGGTTCGTCGCTCGTGTCCTGTGGCACGAGTTGCCCACGGATGGCAAGATCGAGAATCTTCTTGTTGATGCGCTCTATCGTTCTCCCAATGACATCCGTCGCTTCATCTATCTTGTCAACGTAGGAAAATAGTTCTTCTACTTTCGCCACTATACGCTTCTGCTCATCGAGTGGCGGCATAGGGAAGACGATCTTTATAAGATTCCCCTTGCTAATTCTGACCCGACCTTCGCCCGCGCCCAGTGATTTTGCTTTCTTCTGAAACCACTGAGATAACACAAGAAACAGCAACCACTTGACGTCATAACGCTCTGATGGAGCAACCCAGCACACATCAACGGCAGTGATAACTTTGCCTTCAATTGGCGGAAGAATGCAGGCGAGAAGAGTGTCGCCTATCATTCTGTTAATCAACAAGTAGCTTTGGTGAATTTCTGTGCATCCAAGTTCACAAAACTTCGCTTCAGTAATGTACTTGAAACCTTTGTTTTCATATACGCCATTGCCGACAGACCCGAGTTGTAGCAGCTTGACATTGCCATTCTCTGACATATCACTCGACACAATCCAGTCACCATCGTTTAGGATTCTGGAATCCGTCAAATCAGAAAGCCTCGCCCACGCCCAGCCGGGCGGCAAGTCGAAGGGCAACTCATCAGAAATGTCCTTCATCGTGCCGTCGGCGAACTTCTCATAGGTCGCCCCGTCAGCACCAACGACGATTTCAGAAGGGTTCTTGTCCTTCTTGATCTTCTTGGCTTTGACAAGTTCCGCTTTCTCCGCCTTGATTCTTTCAAGCAAAACCGATGCAGGTTCGTCGTTCGGGTCTTGCGGAACGAGCTTGCCGCGAATGGCAAGATCTAGAATCTTTGCCTTGATTCTTTCTGCGGGTGTCATTCTCCCACCTCCGCGAGTGCCGCGTCGAGTCCGTCGATTGCGGAATCGTACACCGCCCTCTGTGCCTTTAGATCGTCCATGAGTTCCCCAAGGGTGACATCCTCGACGGAGTCCGTCTTTTCCTTGAGCCACTTGAAGTCAAGGTTCGTGCCCTCGCGCTTGACTATCTCGTCGTATGAGAACCTGCGCCAGCGTCCTTCCGGATTCGCCTCGCTCCACGTCTCCTGTCTCTGCGCACGGTTCCCTGGGCAATAGCACTGCACAAACTCCGCGAGGTCGGATTCTCGCATGGGATTCGTCTTCAGGGTATGGTGGACATTTGTGCGATAATCGTATACCCAGACATCCTTTGTCTGAACCGTTTTCGATGCGGGACGAGCGTCAAAGAAGAGAACATTAGCCCTGACGCCCTGCGCGTAGAAGATGCCGGTCGGTAGCCGGAGTATGGTGTGGAGTTCCATTGTCTCCATCAGTTTCTTGCGAATCGTCTCACCAGCACCTTTCTCGAAGAGAACGTTATCCGGGAGAACGACTGCAGCGCGTCCGTCAGTTCTCAGTAGAGTCCTGATGTGCTGTACGAAGTTCAACTGCTTATTGGATGTCTCACACCAAAAGTCCTGTCGATTGTACAGTTGCTTCTCTTTCGACTCCTCCCCTTCCTCGTTGATGACGGTCTGCGCCGTCTTCTTTCCAAACGGAGGATTCGTGGCGACAATCTTCACTAGTTTCGATGGAGAGGACACAAGAGCATCCTTCAGTTCCACTGGGACCTCCCCGTCAAGCGAGCCCATGTTGTGGAGGTACATATTCATGAGGCACAGGCGTCGTGTAGTCGCCACAATCTCATTGCCAGAGAAGGTCTCGTTCTTGAGAAATCTTTTCTGGTTTACGTTCATCGAATCGGCATAATGCTCAAGGATGTACTCATACGCCTTGAGGAAGAATCCGCCAGTACCGCATGCAGGGTCGCAAATCGTCTCGCCTGGCCTTGGCTGAAGGCACTGCATAATTACAGAAATGAGCGCACGCGCCGTGAAATACTGTCCCGCACCGCTCTTCTTATCCTCTGCGGTTTTGGCGAGGAGTTCTTCGTAGATATCGCCCTTGAGGTCTGTGTTCATCCCGCTCCATGTCTCGCGGCCGATCATCTCGATGAGACCAGCGAGGCGCGAAGGCGTGTTGATGTGGTTTTTGGCCTGTAGGAACATCTGACCTAGCATCCCGGGCTCCTTGCCGAGAGCCGCAAGGAGCTTCTCGTAGTAATCTTTTAAGTCAGAACCATTCTGGGCCTTGAGGGTTTGCCAGTTCCACTCCGCTGGCATATCCCTGTCAAGTTCGTCAGCCATCTTCAAGAACAATAAAAAGGTAATCTGCTCCAGATATTCGCTCGCCCCTACGCCTTCGTCGCGCAGAACATGGCAGAAGCTCCACACGCGCTTCACAAGCGCGGCAGACTGGTCAATATGAACGGGTTGTGCTGTCTGTTTTGTTGGCATGGTGTTTGTCCTTTATGCGGCAAGCGCCTCGTTGAGTTCTTCAATGACGGACTTTGCTTCGGAGCCGAATATCTGTTTCATGCGGAAGTATCCGCCATACTGGTTAAACGGTATGAGTTCAAAATCGTCCTTACTTATGTGCAGACTGGTTTTGTAGTGGTCGCGGACGTGGCGCAGGAAATCTGCGTCCTCGTCCGTCAGTTTCTGTCCCGGATGTGCATTGTTCCACTTGAACACCCAGTCTTTGTAGTTCTTGTCGACAATAGTGGAGAAAGGCACAAGCTTTCTGTCAATGCCCGACACATAGCGTATAAGCGAAAGCATCGCGACTTCGCGCGAGCCGTCGAATGTCGGCTTGTCGGTCTGTCCTAGCCTATGGTAGCAGCCCCACGTCATTTCAACGGTGAAGGGAGCGCGTTCCGAGGCCATTAGTTTCAGGAAATCGGAAATCATATCAAGGGTTACTTCCTTGCGGCGGTAGGGCTGATCGAAATAAATATGAAGCGCCTCTACATCAAGTCTATGCCCGTTGAGATAATTGACAAAGTCCTTAATGTATGACTCGCAAGCCTTTTCGTCGTCCTTCGCCCAAACGCTTTTCGTCACAACGTCTATGTTCTCGGCAAGATACTGGTCATGCGCTTTGCGGGCGTTGACGATGAAGTGATTGAACGTCCCGTTGAAAGGCTTTGTAGCCTCTGCCTATAGTTTCTCCTCGGCCCTTGACTGGGCTTCCGCGTCCGAGAGTGCAGGGTTAGCCGTCTTCTCGTCTTCTGCGGCCTTCTTGACGACATCGGGATCGAATGCGTTGTATAGGTTGGAGGCTATTGTATGAAGATCTGTTCCTTCTGTCAGTTTGAACACCTCTGTTTTCTCTTCGCCAGTCAAAACCATGTCAAGCTTGACTAGGCGTCCGGCAAGCGAAGATCCCTCGTCAGCCGTCAGTTGCGAAAGCGCCGCCTTTTGCAAGAGTTCCTTTAGCGACACCCTAGGAGTCTTTTCAAAGGAGCCAGATATTGTCTTCATAGACGATGTCACGCCAACGGCATCTACAAGAACATAATGCTGCTTGCCGTCTGCTGCATCCGGCGTAACCTTCTTCAACGCTTCAATGTCGATGGTACGCGTGCCACGTCCCTTCATCTGTTCAAAGTAGTTTGCGCTACGAACATCTCGCATAAACAAAAGGCACTCCAGCGGCTTGACATCTGTCCCTGTTGCTATCATGTCCACAGTTACGGCAATCCTGGGGTTGTATTCGTTGCGGAATTGCGAAAGTATGCTCTTGGGGTCCTCCTTGGCCTGGTACGTCACCTTCTTGCAGAAGTCATTGCCCTCAGCAAAGACCTCGCGAACAATGTCAACAATGTCGCTAGCGTGGGAGTCATCCTTGGCGAAGATCAGCGTTTTCGGTACGTGTTCGCCTGAGCGCGTTGGGAACAGCTGGGAGTACAAGACCTTTTTGAACTCCATGATAATAGTTCTTATCTGACTCTTGTTCACGACCTTCTTGTCGAGCTCCTTCCCCGTGTACGGAAGGTCGTCGTCGAGTTTTTCCCATTTCTCAGCACGGGTCATCTTGTCACGCGTGCGGACTTGCTGCTCGCATGAGATTGTTTCTCCGTCCTTTGTAATCTTCGTCTCGATGAGATAGACATCGCCGCCTACGTTCACTCCGTCGAGGATTGCCTGTTCATGCGTGTATTCACTTACCACATTCTGCTTGAAAAAGCCGAATGTCCTGTTGTCAGGCGTAGCGGTAAGTCCTGTTAGGAAAGCGTCAAAGTATTCAAGAACCTGACGCCAAAGGTTGTATATCGAGCGGTGGCACTCGTCGATTATGAGAAAATCGAAGTATTCAGGCGGCAGGGCTGGGTTATATTCAACCGTGGCATTCTTACCTGTCTGCCACTTGGCGGAGTCCTCCTCGCTCTCCTCGTCAAGTTCCTGTCCTTTGAGGATCGAGTACATTCGCTGGATTGTCGATATGCACACCTTGGCATTGGGGTCTATCTTGGACGATGTGAGTCTCTGCACAGGGTACAGTTCATGAAACTTGTACTGTTCGCCAGTCGGCTGGTAATTCTGGAACTCCTCGAGCGCCTGTACGCCAAGTTGTTTGGTATCGACGAGCATCAAGATACGTTTCGCCTTACCGTATTTCAGAAGCCGATAAACCGACGTAATGGCCGTAAACGTCTTTCCTGCACCAGTTGCCATCTGTATGAGGGCGCGTGGGTTTGCGTCCGCAAACGACTTTTCAAGATTGACTATGGCCGAGAACTGGCAGTCGCGCAAGTTGCCTTGAGAAAGTGTAGGTATATCCTCTTTCAGTCGGCGACGAAGCGTCTTGGACTCGCCGAGCATTTCCAAAATTGTCTCCGGGCGCATGAAGGAGAACACCTCGCGAGAGCGTGGTTTCGGGTCATTCCTGTCACGGAAACGTGTGACAATGCCTGTCGATTCATACACAAAGCGAATCCTGTACTTTTTCTCGTAGATCTTCAACTTGGCATCCGCATACTTCTCCGATTGTTTCTCAACTTCGGGAAGGCTGTAGCCAAGAGAGAACTTCTTTGCCTCGATTAGTCCACACGGCTTCTTGTTGACTATGAGGAGGTAGTCCGTTGGCCCCTCATCGGTGGGATACTCTCGCAATGCGATTCCAAGACCGGCGTTCAGGTCTGGTGTCTGATGATCTTGAACGACCCATCCGGCATCCGCCAGCATCGCGTCGATCTTGTCACGAGCTATCTGCTCAGGGTTCTGATTAGGCATGGCGACCTCCTTTAAGATCTGGTCTAATAATATCATTCTCCAAGAGGCAAAGTAACGCCTCGGAAAATGTCTTCTTCGTGATTTTCAGTCCGTGCCCGGTATCCATCCTTTTTACGGGAGGGTATCCGCTGTCTCTATCTTCAAGAGCCGTTACAATACCAGATGCATCCTCTATGCCTTCGCCCATGTGAGGCACTGGACCGCACAGAATGGCGGCGATGCTGGTGTTATGTTGCCAAATGCGTATGTCATTCCTTTTAATCTCACGGAATCCGATGAACTCGAGCCGATTTTTCGAGATACCCATGCCTTCAGCACGCCCGCGAAGATGACGTTCGTCTACCATCGAATCTCCAATGACGATGATTCTCCCGTATTTGCTTTCCTCCGGGCGACAACTGTCCTCATCAGCTAGCAATTCGGGCAAACCAAACCCAGACAGGCACTCTGCGAGTTCTCCATTGGCGTTGGCTATGAAGAGCTTGTTTCGTACAAGCGGTAGAGCCTTGTTTATAAGAGCAATAAGCTCCTCGCTCTCAAGTTGAGGCATGGTTACGCCTCCTCGGTTGCGTCGATGTACACGGTATTTAACGCGTTGGTTGCACGCTCAATTTCGCGGCGCAGGTACGAGACTTCATTCAGCCTCGCCTTGTATAGATTGGCTACCACCTTCTGTTTCGACATCGGAGGAACGGGGATTGTTAACTCTTTCAGATCTCGCATCGGGATAACAGGCATACCTACGCCACACGATATGCGCGAAAGAAGCGCCTGCCCTGTAGGACTTTCCAAGTACGCCTTTACAAAGTATGGGTCGATTAAGTCCGTGTCAAGGCGGATGGCATAGAGATTGGGACCGATGAACAGCTGTTCATCATCCTTTGCATCGACGACGGTACATTTAAGAGGTCGCCCGACCTTTGTAAGAATCAGATTGCCATTTGAAACACGTACAGGATGCCTTCCTAGCGGTGTCCGAGTGATCCAAATTTCCGACTTGTCGATCACCCCATCTTTTATAACAGCCTGCGTTATGTACCCGAATTTCGTTGGTTCGGAGGACTTGATTTCGTCGCGTTCAGTAGGCGTCAAAGCCTCACCGCTGGAAATTGCGGACATTAGCTCGCCGAAGGGTTTTCCATTCGGAATGTTGACGCGCCCACACCCAGCATAGCGTCTTGGCATGAGAATGAAATCCTCTTGCTCGATTTCATGAGCGCCTACCACGGCATGAGGAATTTGGCAAATATCAGATGCCTCACGGTTGAGGATAGATAGTATTTCATATATCTCGTCGTTTGACAGAACTGTGATCCGCTTTGATCTGTGTCCAAGCGAGGACGCATCAACCATGATTGTAGAAGTATCATGCTTGGCCTTGTTCAGCAGAACAATCGCCATCTGAACACCGATCCCGGTCATCATTCCTGCGGGAAGCGCTACAACGGCTTCTACAAGATTACGCTCAACAAGATACTTTCGGATAGGGATATCAGTAAGTGAGAATGTAGCCCCACTCGTAATGAGAACTGCGCACCTTCCCTTGTCATTCAGCGAAGCCAATGCGCGAAGCGCAAAATACCAGTCTGGCGTTGTGCTCGCCCTAAGAGGAGGCAAGGACGGGATGCCCTCTATAAATTTTCTCCCGGCCTCGGACAGGTACTTGAGTCCAAAGGGTGGGTGGCAAAAAACCCGATCAAATTGCCGGAAGTCCTTGCCAAGGGCGAAAATGTCCTTCTCAATGGATTCAATTCGCCCCGTCAGCCCCATTGCCTCGACTCGCAGGTTGGCTATAATGCTCGACTCTGCGCTAATCTCAATTCCCGTTGCTTTTGTATTTCCACATTCTTTCGCAACTTCAAGCAGGAACGCACCTGTATCAGACCCCATATCTGCGCACGTCCCCGCTTTGCGGACTCCAAGGAGATCGATGCTCAGCTGAATCACACTCTGAGGCGTCGCGAATCGATATGGACGCATGTCGAACTTTGGACTCGCAATAAACGCACGAAGGTCGTCGATTGTTGCCGCCGTGATGAGTGGGCGATAGTGTTTCCAGGTTTTTGAGAGGGCAATTTTCAAGAAGCTCTTGCTCTGCTGCGGCACATCCAGTCCATCCACAAAGTCAGCAAGATTCTCAACATCCACAAGTCCATGTTCACGGATCTTAAGGAAAATGTATGCCGCAGCGAAAACGCTGGGGTATTCGCTCTGTCCCGCGAGATTAGCAGCCTCCGCGAGTTTATCTCCGATTGTCGATCTTTTCTTTTTCTTTTGCATCACATGACTCCTTTTCGTTCGGACGCGCAATATTGTAGCATAATTTTTGTCTGTCCGTCAATGGCATTATCAAGATAGTTTAGAATTATTTTTTTGATAACACTATTCTCGTTATCGACAAAACACACCATCATTTCAATAACTACACAATATATCTAGCCCCCTTTGGCAAATCTCTCGGCTCTGGCGCAATTCGGCACACAAGCCCCAATTCCCGTACGTCTCTGCACTATTTCTGCACTTCCCTTAGCAATACCGTTTCCAGTGTTGCCAATTTTAATGGGGCCGCGACAAGCGCGGTCACTCACGCGTGAGGGGCCGGCTATTGCGAGGCGAGCGTCGCTCTCACTTGCCGCCTACCTTCACCGCGAGACCTTTTGGCGTAAGGCGGTATTTCTGCGTGGACGAACGCGGCGAATTTGGCTGGGTCATCTCAACAAGGCTGAGTTCGGTTGCCGGAGTGAGATATTTTTCAAGGAAATTGCGCCGCCCGCCAAGCTTGAGCGCCATCATCATATCCAACACCGACATTTCGCCCTTAAGCACCTTCAAGAGCCGTGCAACACCCTTTGGCAACGCACTCGCTACTTGTTCCCTTACTTGTTCCCCTACTTGTTCCCTTGACGAAGGAACAAGCGACTCTGGCTCATCATGAAGTCCGACAAGAAGATATCGGCTCTTCAGCTCGTTGTTCTCCCCAAGCAACAGATTGGCGAAGAAGCGTTCGAGGTAAACAAGCGTCAAGGCAAATCCACTGAAATCGGCCACACTCGCCGCTGACGCTCGAAGCCCTTGACGAATATCGCGGGCTCCGGGCGCGCCGGGCAGACGTGTTCGCACGCGCCGCATCCGATGCAGGCGCCCTTGTCCACCACGGGAAAGCCCTCGACGATGTGGATCGCCTTCACCGGACACTTCCTGGCGCATGCCGTGCACGACACTCCCTCTGAAGTGCGTATGCAAAGGTCCTTTTTCCAGATCGCGTGCCCCATGTGCACGTTCTTGCGCTCAAGGCGCGGAATCACCTCTATAGCTCCGGCAGGGCACACCTTTCCGCACGCATAGCTGCACCCGATCAGGCAATAGCCGCGCCGGAAGTCCATCTCCGGCTGGCCGAACCGCGCAAGGCTAGTCGATGCCTTGAGGCAGTTGCCGCGGCAGTTCGCGATGCAGAGCCCGCACGCGACGCACTTCAGGTTGAATGCCATCCTGTCCGCGGCGCCAGGCGGCAGAACAGGCGTAGGGCGCTTCGGTACGCCAGGCAGCGAAACGTCCGCGAATCCGCCGTCCGTCGTCTTCTCGGCCGCCTTCACCGCGGCGAACACGGCCACGCCCTTGAGCGCATCGCGCCGGGTGACGCCGCCATCCGTAACGTCAACATCCGATTTTGCGTTGCCCCCAGAGCCGTTTTTCCCCGCCTCAAAGCACGCCCTGCAGTTGCCACATCCTTTGCCCACCGAATGGCGGCACACGCTCTTCTTAGACAAGAGGCAGAAGAGCGTTCCAACCGGGCACACCCAGTTGCACCACACGCGTCCCCTTCCAATCGCCGCAAGCGCCACCACCACGGCGAGAAGGACTACGCCTGGCACGAACAGCGTAAGCGCCTTGCCGTAGATGGAGTAGGGCGTGGCCAGCCAGCCAACCGCCCCGAACCCAGTGGCGGCGAGCAGCGCCACGAACGCGAATAGCGTCCAGCGTACCGCGCGCTGCGCCTTCGTCTCGGGCAGGCGGGTACAGACGCGCCGCACCTTCGTCTTGGCATGGAACATCCAGTTCACGAGCGACTGGATGATTCCGAGCGGACATAAGCACTCGCAGAAAAGCCTCCCCACGATCGGCGTGAGAAGCAGCACCACGAGGAACGTCACCGTCGCGGCAGGCTGGATGCGGCACGCAAGACCGGTGGGCGCGCCAAAGAACGCGGCGGTTACGCATCCCAGCGTCACGGCCGCCACAAGCATCTTCAGGATATTCTTCATCGCGCGGCCTCCGCGTTCTTCAGCGTGTCGATCCATGCGTCGATCGACGCAAGCTCCTTTGGAATGTCGATCGACTGCGGGCAGTGCGGATTGCATCTGCCGCATCCCGTGCAGTGCTCCGCGCGGCGCAGATCTTCGGGAACGGCCTTCGCGTACATTCTAAGCGCTTCGCGCGCGGTTGGCCGCGTCTTCGACGTCAGAACGGTGTTGCGGAACGTGAAAATCGCCGGAATGTCGAGCCCGTACGGGCACGGCATGCAATAGTTGCAGCAGTTGCACGGAATCGTGTTCAGCCTCAAAAGCGCCACGGCCGCGCGCTCCAGCGCAGCAAGCTCCGTCTCGGAGCACGGCTTCATCGGCGAGCAAGTGACGACGTTCTCCTCGATGTGCTCCGTGCGCGTCATGCCGGAGAGGATGGTCGTCACGTTCGGGAAAGTTCCGCAGAAGCGGAGGGCCCACTTAGCGAGCGTCGCCTCGGGATCGAGCGGAACGAGCTCCTTGGCGATCGCGTAGTTGTAGCGCGCGAGGCGTCCGCCCAGCAGCGGCTCCATGACGACGATTGGGATCTTCAACGCCGTGAGTCGTTCGTAGAGGTACTTCGCGTCGAGGTTGCGGGCGTTGACCTCCTTTGCGTGGCGCCAGTCGACGTAGTTCATCTGTATCTGGCAGAAGTCCCACTTGTACTCGCCGTGATGGTCGAGGCACCATTCGAAGACCTTCGGGTCGCCGTGGAAGGAGAATCCCAGGTTGCGGATGCGCTTCTCCTGACGCAGCTTCAGGCACCAGTCGAGCGCACCGTTCTCGAGGTAGCGCTGCGAGAACATCTTGAAGCCGCCGTTGCCGACTGAGTGGAGGAGGTAGTTGTCGATGTAGTCCGTCTTGAGATATTCAAGCGACTTCTCGAACATCTTCCTGCACTCGTCGAGAGGGAACTGCTGCGGCGCGAAGTTCGAGAGCTTCGTGGCGAGCATGTAGGCGCCGCGCGCGTAGCCGCTCGCCTTGAGGGCGCGGCCGAGGTGCGTCTCGGATCGGCCCATGCAGTATGCGGGCGAGGTGTCGAAGTAGGTGACGCCCTGGTCGAGCATGTACTTGACCTGCGAGTCGAGGAGCTTCTGGTCGATGTCGGCGCGCGACGTGCCGGGAATCGGCTTGCCGCCGACGCGCCCTGCGGCGTTGAGCCCGTCAACAGTTGGCAGGCGCATCGCGCCATAGCCGAGCAGCGAGACCTTGCGTCCGTCTTTTGTCAGTCTTGTCGTCATTGCAGTCATGATCCACTGATGCCGGGCGCGAGGCGGCGAATGGTGCGCGATGCGCCCCAGAGAATTGCGGCAGAGGCGAGAAATGCGGGCTCGGGAGCGACCAAGATGAAGCCGAGCTGCAGATAGAGAAGCGCGCCTATGGTGCGCCCAACGGCGGCGCGGCGCTCGGCTGGACCATGCGCGCACCAGAGAGGCCCCACCGCGGCGCACCATGTGATGAACGTCCACAGGCAGCCCAGCACCGGCAGCAGCAGAAGCGAATAGGCGATGCGCGGATCGGGCAGGTTCAATCGGCAAGCGAGAACAGGCACCATTGCGGCAAGGGGCGCAAAGGCCGCAAGACCCAGCAGATAGCGCCGGTTGCCGAGCCCCTCGCTCGCGGACTCCTCTCCCTCCGAAAGCTTTGTGACGGCCGCGATGTAGAGCATCCACCCGCCTGCCGCAAGAAGCAGCGCAGCGCAGGCAAAGATGAACATCACTCCCGGATCGCCTGGATGCATGGTCAGTGAACAGCGCGCAAGCCCGGGAACGTACAGCGCAGCGCCGCCTGCGATCATGCTAAGGCCTCTGCACGCGCCCATCAGCATAGAACCCTTCACGCGGTTGTATAGCAATATCGCGCCCAGCAGCAGCAGGGCCACGCACCACCAGAGCGCCGGAAGAGATGCTGCGGCGCCTGCGAAGATGGCCACGACGAGACATGCGGCGCGCGCGGTCTTGGCGGCGCGCATCGAGATCGCGCCTGATGGGATTGGACGGTGCGGAGAGTGCTGTGCGTCGCAAGCGGCTCCCGCGACGTCGTTGTCGGCAAGGCCGAACATGTAGAGGAAGAGCGATGCCGCTGCCGCCGCGAGCGCGCGGGGCGCGCAGGCGTGGAATATCTCCGGAAACGCAGCCGCGAGGAAAGCTGCCCCAGCCAGGGCATCGCCCGGGGCGGTGGGGAGGTTCGGCAGGCGGAAGATGGAAAGCCATGGCGCGATGCGCTTGCGCAGGGAAATATCTTCCGAGCGCACTGCCTCACGCGAACGCGACGAGGCGACGCGCGAGGCACGGCGCAGGAAGCGCGCGTGGGAGAAGAACGGCGGGATGGTGAAGAGAAAGGCCAGCACGTCCGAAATCGGATGCGAAACCCAGATGGCGAACATGTGGTCTTCGAAGAGATACGGAAGCAGCCAGATGCATGGCAGAAGGCAGAGGCACTGGCGCATCATCGAAAGCAGGATTGCCGTCTTTGGATGGCCGATGGACTGGAAGTACGTAGTCGCCACCACGTTGAGGCCGATGCACCACAGCATGCAGTTGGCAAGGCGCAGGTCGCCCGCTACGAGGCTTAGAAACCCAACATCCTTGCCGTCAGTGAACACCCGTGCGATCACTCCCGGCGCAAGCACGTTTGCGGCCGCCGCGGTGGCCACGCACGCCGTCGTTATCCAGAAGCCGAGGATAAGCGCGTCGCGCACTCTGCCGTAGCTGCGCGCGCCCCAGTTGAAGCCCATTATCGGCGCAAGCCCCTGCTGCACGCCCAGGACGGGCATCAGGAAGAACATGACCGACATCTGGAAGATGCCGAGCGACGCGATCTGGGCGGTGGCCGCCTCGCGGCTTGTCGCCCACTTCGCGAACGCCATCTGCATTGAAACGGTTATCAAACTGCCCATCAGCTGCTGCAGGGCGGGCGAGAGACCGATGCCCGCCGCTCGCCGCGCGTACTCGCGGTAGAACCGCACGCATCCAAGGCGAAGGCGCACCACGCTGTGCCCCGGCCTGTAGTACCACAGCGCGCAGAGGCACGAGAAGAACATCGCGATGTTCGTGGCCCAGGCGGCGCCGGCGACGCCCATCTTAAACGTGAAGATGAAGATCGGATCCAGCACCAGGTTCGTACCGAAGCCCACCACCATGCACATCATGGACGGCAGCACTCCGCCTTCGCTGCGCATCGCCGCAGAGAGGCCGAAGGCGAGATGCGAGAAGAGATGCGAGAAAAGGACGAGCCGCAGATACGTCTTCGCCTGCTCAAGGGCGCCCGGCGTCACGCCACTGCCGCCCGTCGCGCGCAGAATCGGATCTAGAAACACGAACACGAGCGGCGGCAGCACGAAGAAGAATGCGAGCTTGAACGCCACAAGCTCGCCGAGTATCTTCTCGCACGCGGTTCGGTCACCCGCGCCCAACTTCAAGGAAATCAGCGCCGCATGGCCCGCGCCCACGAACACGCCGAACGCGCCGAACACCATCATCACCGGGAAGGCAAGCGTGAGGCCGGCCATGGCGTCCTGTCCGCAGCCCTGGCCGATGTAGACGCGGTCAACGATCGTGTAGAGCGCGTTTAGCGTCATCGAGACGAGCGCCGGCCACGAATAACGCAGCAAAAGGCGCCCCAGGGGCGCCTCCGCGAGGTCCTTGAGCCTGGAGTCCGACATCGCCTTGGACTAGAACACCACGGCCACGCCTTTGCCGTTGACCTGCTCGATGCTGCCGACGTCGCCCAGCTCCTTGCGGATGCGGGCCATCTCTTCGGCCGGAATCTGGCAGCCGGAGAGTATGAGCGAGTCCAGGCGGCGCCACCCGGAAAGGTCGTTGGGGAGCTTTGTGATGCGGCAGCCACTGAACGAAACGCTCTTGAGCGCTGGAAGCTTCACGAGCCAGTCGGGCACCTCTGCGATGAAGTTGCCGTCGAGCGCCAAGTCCTCAAGGCGCGTGCACGACTTCAGGAACGCCGGCACCTCCTTGAGCCTGTTGCGGCGGGCGTAGAAGCGGCGCAGGTCGCCGAGCTTGCCGAGAGAGTCGGGCAGCGAGACGATCTGGTTCTCGTTGAGGCGCAGCCACTTCAGCTTAACGGCGCCGCCGAGGGACTCGGGCACGCCGGTGAGCTTGTTGCCGTCGAGGTTCAGGTAGGTGAGCGCGGGCAGCGTGGCGAGCGCGTCGGGCAGCTCCTTGAACTCGTTACGCACGAGGTAGAGGTGCTCGAGCGATTTCATCGCGAACACCTCCTCCGGCACGGCGGTCAGATTCCTCTCCGAGAGGTCCAGCTCCCGGAGATTGGGCAGATCGGCGAGTGCGCCCTTCTCGAGCGGCTCGGTGCCGCCGCGCAGATAGAGACGCGTCACGTCGGCGCGGTTCGTGGCGGCGAGCGCCTTGAGGGACGTCACGGGCGTCGCGTCCGGCGGACGCCCGCGGTTGTCGAAACAGCCAGCGCAGACCGCGCAGAGCGCAAGCGCGAGCAGAGGGAGGAACTTGTTCATTCGAAACGACTCCTTGCGCGCCAGCTCACTCCCCGGCCTTGATCTTGTCCCAGGCCTCGATGTACATCCTGCGCACTTCGGGCTTGTCGTCGAAGTCGCGCAGCACCTCGCCGCGCTTGATCGTGTCGGCGTCCTTCACGATGAGCGCCTTGAGCTCGGGCTTGAGTGCTTCAAGAGCAGCCTTGACGGGCATCGGGGCGCACACGCTCTCCATGTTGGCCTTGGCCATCTCGGGACGGTACATGAAGTCGATGAACTTGTGGGCGAGCTCCTTCTGCGGGGCGTCAGCCGCGATCACCATCTCGTCGAACGCGATCGTGAAGCCCTCCTTGGGAAGAGAGAAGCCCACTTTGTCGTCCTCGAGCATGATCTGCGTGACGTCGGAAGAATACCCGTGGCCGACGAACCACTCGCCCGCGGCGACGGCGGTCTTGTACTGCTCGTTGTCGAACTTGGCGATGTTCTTCTTCCACTTGAGCACCACCTCAACGGCCTTGTCGAGCTCCTCCTTCTTCTCGGAGTTGAGCGAATAGCCGAGGGACTTGAGAGCGGCGCCGATGGTCTCGCGCATGTCGGAGAGAAGCGACATGCGCCCCTTGAGGGCGGCGGTCTCGTAGATCTTCCAGCTGTCCACGGGAACGTCCTTAGCGATCTTGTCCTTGCGATACGCGATGCCGGTGTAGGTGACCATGTATGGGGCGTTGTAGGTGAACGACGGGTCGAGTATGGAGTTCGCGAAGGCGGCGTCGAAGTTCTTCTTCACGTTGGGGATCTTCGAGTGGTCGAGGGGGATGATCATCTTGTTCTTCGCCATGAGCGGAATCTGGTAGGAGCTGGGGGTGATGATGTCGTATCCCGTGGAGCCTGCCTGAAGCTTCGCGTACATGGCCTCGTTCGAGTCGAATGTGTCGATCACAACCTTGCAGTTGTTCTCCTCCTCGAACTTGCTCTTCACGTCCTCGTCCACGTAGTCGCTCCACGTGTAGATGTGCAGCTCGGGCTTGGAGGGGCCGCATCCTGCGATCATGCCGAGGGCGAGCGCCGCGCCGATGAGTGTTTTCACGTTCTTCATTTACTGGTTCCTTTCTTGTTCGGTTTCTTCAGATTCCTGCGGGGGCTCTTCGCCAGAAGCCTGCGTGGGCTTTTCGCCAGAAGCGACGTCCGCACATGGCTGCTCGGGGTCGTTGTCGAGCAGTTCCTCGTAGAAGATGGCGGTCGCCGTAGATGGATACGGCTCCAGGAAGAACTGGGCGATGCCGCCGATCTGGATCGCCACGTTCACGAGCAGCACGAGCAGATACCATCCGATGAAGCTGATGCCAAGGCAGAAGAGCCGCCAGCGGTTGCCCTCCATGAGCCGCTTCGACTCGTCAATGCATCTGAGCGCCGTCCAGTCGGGATGGTCGATCTGCAGAAACGGCGCCATCGCATAGGAGTACGCCGCGCGAACGCCCGGCACGATCAGCAGCAGCAGCTGGAGGAACACGAACGTGTCGCGCCACAGGATGAGCGTGACCATGCGCCAGCCGTTTCCCCATCCGCTGAATGCATGGGCCGTCCTTATCCCGCCTCGTGCTGCGGCAATCGCCATTGCGTTCCTGCTCCAGGTAGCGAAGCCGATCAGGTATAAGAACACCACCACAACGGCAGCCGAGATGACCACAGAGCCGGCGATTATGCCGGGCTGAAGGTCGCCCATTCTATCGCCTAGGCTTGTCAGCAGGGCCATCGCGTCGTCCAGCGACTCCCCGCAGCCTCCAGGATTCCCCTTCGCCACCATGGCCGCCATGACCACCACGAACCCCACTACGACCATGATGCACGGCAGCACCGCCAGCACGCACACCGCAGTCAGCAGCAGCAGCGCCAGGAGGAAGGTGCCGTAGGTGTCTTTTTCACGCAGCGTCTGCCAGGCGAGCGCCCTTGTCTCTTTCGCGATTCTCATGGCTACGCACCGAAGCACATTATCTGTTTCTCGAAACCGAACGTCATCGCGATCAGAGCGGAGCGTATCCACATGCCGTTGCGCATCTGACGCCAGTACATGGCGCGGGGATCATGGTCGCAGCAGACGGCGATCTCGTCGCGGCGCGGAAGCGGGTGCATGATGATGCCGTCCCTGGGAAGTAGCTTCAGCTCCTCCGCACCGAACTTGAAGTGGCTCGTGTCGATCTTCGCGCTCTCGCCCTTCGACTGGTCCCACTCGTCCTGGATGCGCGTCATGTACACGGCGTCGGAGAGCGTCACCGCCTCGCGCAGGTTCTGCGACACGGCGAACTCCACGCCCTTGGCGCGCAGGATCTCCAGCACGTCCTCCGGCACCTGCAGCTGCGGCGGCGCCACAAACACCTGGCGGATGTTCTCGAAGTTGGTGAGAAGGTAACTGAGCGAGCGCACGGTGCGCCCGCGCATGAGGTCGCCGCAGAACGTCACAGTGCGGTTCCTGAGGCCGCCCTTCGTCTCGAACGAGCGCAGGAGCGTGTAGATGTCGAGAAGCGCCTGCGTGGGATGCTGGTCCTTGCCCGAGCCGGCGTTGATGATCGGAATAGGACGCGACGAGTTGGAGAGCTCCCAGGCCATGTGCTCGGCGAGGCCCTTCTCCGGCGTGCGCATTATGATCATGTCGAAGTACGACGAGAACGTGCGTATCGAATCCTCGTGCGACTCTCCCTTGAACTCGGAGGACGTCGCCGAATCGCGCACGCTTCCGGTCGTGAGCCCCAGTATCTGGCACGCCGCGAGATGCGAGAGGAACGTGCGCGAGCTAGGCTGCGAGAAGTAGAGCATCGCGCGCTTGTGCGGCAGAAGCGACTTCAGATAGAGCGCGCCCTCCTTGCTCTTCGCCATGAAGCGGATGCGGTTCGCGAGCGCTGCGAGGCGCTCAAGGAGCGGCTTGTCGAACTGCTGCGCGAAGAGGGTGTGGTATGGGGTGGCCGGTATCTCGTAGTTCTCGAGATACGGCTTCTTCGCCTCAAGCGGCAGGGCCTCAAACTCCGGCCAGGCTATCTGTGTGAGCTTATACATGTGCCGTCCTTTCCTTTCCACGGGGAATGCAGTTGATATTATACCAAATTCCGCGGATTCGCGGGAGGGGGATAGACGGCCGCCTGCCAGCCGCATGCACGGGCGCCTTCGACGTTGCGCTCGAGGTCGTCAAGGAAGAAGAGCCTCTCGGGCGGCAGGCCGAGGCGCGAGGCCATCAGAGAGTATATCTCGGGCTCGGGCTTGTAGAGGTGCTCAAGGCCAGAGACGACCTCGGCATCGGCGAGGGCGCGGTATGCCGCGGCGCGCGTGACGAACAGCTTCTCGTAGAAGTCGGGGGACATGTTGGTGAGAATGCCCACCTTGCGTCCCTCCGACTTTATGCGGCGCATGAGCGCAAGGGTGTCGGTGCGCAGCGTGCGGATCCATCCTTCGAGGTCGAGGCGGACGAGGGCGTCGAAGTCCTCTCGCGTGGGCGGCTTGGCGCCGGCGTCCGCGAACGTGCGCCTGTACATCTCCTCGAATCCGATGAAGCCGCCGTCGTAGAGATGGCGGTAGCTGCGCCAGCCGGCGTCGAAGGCCTTGCGGTCGACGCCGCGCGATGCGCAGTAGCCGTACACGGGCCAGTCATCCGTGTCGGGCGCAACAGAGATCACCCCGCCGAAGTCGAACACGACTGCGTCCGCCCCGGCGGTGCGGCGCGCCCACTCCTCTGCGAACGCCTCGTCCCGCTCCTCCAACGTCACCGCGCCGTCCTCCATTCAGCGGGCAGCGCGGCGAGCACGGTCTCGACCACCTGGTCGAGAGTGAGCGCGGTGGAGTCGATCTCGAGCGCGCCGTCGGCCTTCTTGAGGGGCGCGTACTTGCGCGTGGAGTCTATGGCGTCGCGCGCGAGAAGCGACGCCTTCACCGCCTCGGCGCTCTGGTTCGCGATGCCCTTCTCGACCTCCTCCTTCTGGCGACGGGCGGCGCGCGCCTCGGCGGACGCCGTGAGATAGAAGCGTGCGGGAGAATCGGGGAATACAGCGGTGGTGATGTCGCGCCCCTCGACGACGAGGTCTCCGTAGCGCGTCATGTTCCTCAGTAGCGCGGTGATCCTCTCGCGCACCTCCTTCACCTTCGCCACATGCGATGCGTGGGCGTTGATCTCGGGCGTGCGGATGCGCTCGCCCGGCGGCTCGCCGCCCACGTAGTATGCGATTGCGCCGCCTTCCGCGCGGCACTCCACCTCGACCTCGTTCGCGCACGCGGCCACGGCCGCGGCGTCCTGCGTGTCAACGCCCCTCTCCAGGCACTGCCACGTCATTATCCTGTACAACGCGCCGGAATCGACGTGCAGAAACCCCAGCGCCGCGCCCACGCGCTTCGAAGTCGAGCTCTTTCCCGAACCGCTCGGACCGTCTATGGCAATCACTCTCGCCATCTTCATCTTGCCTTTCGTCTTTTGCGCGGAATCGTCATCCGCATTCATTGTTGAGCCTGCTGATGCAAACGGTCATAAGTTTACTATTTGCCCGCCCCGAAGTCAATGAGCAAGTGACATGAAGAACGGGCAAGATGCCCGTTCTAATGTTGCCAATGTGGAAGTGTTGCCATTGCCAATTCCAATTTCCAATTTAAGGGAGATTGAAGTGAATGAGATTGGAAATTGGCAACACTGGATTTGGCAATATTTTCACATTGGCAACAATAAACACGACGCGCGATCTTACCGCAGAATCAACGTGAAGCCGCCGGGATGCGGGTTCACGATGCTCAGGCGGCCGTTGACGACGGTGGCGTACCAGTCGTCGGCCGTAGCGCCGCCAGGCAGAGTCACCGTGACGTCGATCGCCTTCGCCTCCTGCGCCGTGAGCGTGCCCGCCGGAGCGAGCGCGTAGCGAAGCGCGTTGGGCTTGACATCCGGGAAGTCGGCCGTCACCTTGGCGAGTCCCTTCACGCAGTCGCTGTTGACCACGTCGTCGAGGTTCGGGGCCGCGGTGAGGCGCCCGCCCGCGCCAGTCACGCTGAGCGTGCTGTCCTCGCCGACGAAGCGGAAGAAGCCGTCCAGCGAGCCAGCGCCGGCGAGCGTGCCGTAGATCGGGCAGCCGCCGCCGTTCGGGCTCACTCCGTCGCGGTTTGAGAGCGTGGATCCCTCGCCAAGCGTCGTCACGCCGCCAAGGCCGGTCCTGCAGGTCTTCTGCAGGTCCTGCGCGCTATAGACGATCTGGAAGTTGTCGCCGCTGAAGGCAAGCGTCTTCTCGCCGTTCGCGGGCTTCGTCTTGACGCCGCACGTGACGCCGTTGTCGTCGGTGACGTTGCCGCCCCAGCCGCCGCCCGTGTCGGTGGTGTAGATGCAGAAGCGGTGCCAACCTGCCGTCAACGTGGCCGTGCCGCTCTGCGCCACGTTGTGGGCCGTGGTGGCAAACACCAGCACGCCGTCAACCTTGAGCGCGATGCGGTCGTCGTAGCAGCCGGTGAACGACCACTCGCCGGCGCTCTCCTCGGGAACGAGGAAGTAGCCGTCGAAGCGCGCAGTGGTGCCGCCCGCGGGCTCGGCCGAAAGGAGAACGTTAAGAGTGTTGGTGACGCAGTCGCAGCGCGTGAACACGAGATCATCGTTCATGTACGTGCTGGCGTTGCCCGTACCCGACGCGCCAACCGTGCGCATGCGAACGCCGGTGCGCGATGTGGATGCCTGCGGCAGGCGCATCGTGAGCGTGGAGGTGTCGAAGCGCGCATAGTCGCCTGGAGCCTCCGATCCCGAGACGTTCGGATTGCTGCTCCAGCCAAGGCCCATGCCCGCCGTCTTCCATGCATCCAACCTCGGGCCCTGGTCGCCAGTGCCGTCCCTCACGATCACGCGGAAGTCGTGCCAGCCGGCCGTAAGGTCGGCGCTTCCCTTGCCGACATTGTCGTGCGCTGTTCCGGTCAGGACCTCCTGTCCGTCGATCTCAAGCCAGATGTTGTCGTCGTAGGTGCCCGCGAAACACCACGTGCCGGCCTTGCCATCCTCCACGAGGAACTGGCCACGGTAGATGAAGCCTGTGTTGTTGCCCATTGGCTTCGAGGCCTCGCCGGTGTAGCTCTTGTGCACGTGCGCGAGAGTGGTGGAGACGTACGGGCAGATGCCCGTGAAGCCCTTCATCGCATTGAGGTCGGCAAGCTGGTCGGTGTTGAACATCGCCCACTCCACAAGGCCCTCGCCCTCGATGGAGAGCTGCGCGTACGCGTTGGGCGCAAGCGTGAGGCCGCCCGCGAAGCCCGCAGCGCCGGAGAGGTTGATCGGCTGCGCCGCCGCAACGTACCAGTGTCCGAGCGGGATGGACTGCAGCGCGGCCGCGCTCGTGAACGTGCCCTCGCCGGAGATCGTGACGTCCGCCGTGCCCAGAAGCGGCGCGTTCCAATCTACGTTCTGCCCGTTGAGGTCGATCTCGTATTCGCCGCCCTCCATGGGCGACGAGCCGAACTGGATGTTCATGTAGCCGTACTTGTTCGCGAAGTTCTCGCGCGCCTTCAGCACGCCTCCCTGGAGGTTCGCGTGCGGCTTCTCCCAGTTGGGCCATGTGGAACGCATGCCGCCCCTGCCGAGGGCGAACGTGCCGCCCTTCTGCGTGAAGAGCTCCTCATGCGCCTTGCCCCAGACGCCCCTGTAGTTGTTGCGGTGGCGAATCTCGATCTGCCTGGGCGAGAAGTAGCCGTCTATGAGGTCGAAATAGTTGTACGAGCAGTCCACGCCCACGAGCACGATGCCGTTGTCCGCATTGAGCGTGCCGCCCGTCACGGCCACGCGCTGCGGCTTGCAGGTGGTGTCGTTGCTTGTGCCGCGGCCGATGTGGAAGCCGTTCTTGTCGGCCTCAGTCCAGTTGAGTGTGCCGCCGCGCGCCACCTCAAGGTACGTCTCCTGCGGGGCGCTGTTGTTGTAGCTTGTGTACAGAACGCCCGGCACCGTCACCGTGGCGCCCTCGCCTATCACGAAGTGGCCGGAACGGTTGTACGCGCCGAGATAGAAGTCCTTCTGCAGATTCCAAGTGGCATCCTTCAAAGTGACCGGAGCTGCGGCCTCGACGCTGTCGATGGCCACGAGATTGACCGCCGCGCCAACGACTTCGCTGTACAAGTCGCCGTCGACAGTGACCGACGCGCGCGGCATGATGCGAACCTCCCTCACGGTTGAGGCGTTGATCTTCGCGAGCTTCGGCAGGCCCGTGCCAGGCGCCTTGTTGTCATCACCGAACACGACGATTCCCGCGCTGTCGCCCAGCGTTATCTCGCTTTCCGGCGAGTTGATGGATCCGGCAAACCAGAGGTGATTGCCGTTCGCCGTGTAGGTGCCGCCGGAGGAAAGCGACGGACCTGCGAAGTAGATGTTTCCGCTCGCCTCCACGAACGTGCCCGCGCTCACCACCGGACCATAGAACACGAGCGGCTGCGCGGCCGTGGCGTTCACCGTGGCGCCATCGCCCACCGTGAATGTGCCGTTGACGCTGTTGGCGGCGCTGCCGGCCTCAAACGTCACGGCGGCGCCAGGCTCCACGCTTAGCGGAATCGTTTCGGGCACCGACGTCGTCCAGAACCGCAGATACGATCCGTCGTAGAAGTTGAAGCCCTCCTGCACCGTGCCCTTCAGGGGCTGCTCGAACTGCGTCTTTCCGGTCACATTGACGCGCTTCAGATTGAACTCCGTGGAATGGAAGTTGAAACCATGCGTGTCAAGGGAATTGTCCAGAGTGAGCGTGTACTGCTCTCCGGATATTTGCGATCCCGCAAGCGCAGAACCGTCTAGGCCGCGCACGGAGAGATGCCCGCCGCCAGCCTTCGTGTCGCCAGTGAGCGTCACCTGGCTGAAGAAGGCGCCCCAGGTCACTTCATGGTTGGAATTGTAGAGTGCGCCGGCACCGTCCGGACCCGCGCCCTCCACGACCACCGCGCGTCCGTGCGTGGGCTCGCTCGCGGCGAAGACGCCGTTCCCGCCGCTGACGTTGACGTCGAGCCGCGCGCCGTCCTTGACCGTGATAGAGTAGGGCGTTTCGCCGGCGCGCTTCGTGGTTTCGTCGCCAGTGTGCTCGTCGATTCTGAGCGTGCCCTCCTCCACCACCACGTCGCCAGCCGACATGAGGCCCCTGTCGGGAATCGCGAACGTGCCCGCGCCCTTCTTCACGAGCGTAGAGGCCACCGTGACCACATCGCCCGTGAGCACCAGGTCGCCCGCCGTGTTCACCTCCGCCTCATGTCCTGAAACGCCCAACGAGACCGGCATCTTGAATGTCTGAACGTTCGACGAGAGATTCGTCACCGCGCGCGTTACGCGCAGCGAGTCGGTGCCTTCGTGCACATACTGGCCAGCGGTCGCGGGGAAGTGCACGCAGCCAAGCGCGAGGCCGATCTTGTCGAAGAGCGTTGTTCCCGATCCGGCGAGATTGAATACCGCGGTGTCGCCGTTCAGGGGCGACGTGCCGCCAACCCAGTTGCCGCCGGTGGACCACTTGCCGCCGTCAGACGCCGCGCCGTTCCATTCCACGCTCACCTTCTCGCGTCCGGAGTTGCTCATCACGAGCGCTCCATCCACCACCGCCAGGTCGGCGTCGACGCCCGCCACCATGAACTTCGCGATGTCGGCGTCGCCCACGCCCGACGCGATCACGGTGTAGGTTGCGCCCACAGGCAGTTCTGCGAAGCCCACCGGCGAAACGTTCACCACGATTGGCGAGGACACGCTTGCGGCGGAAATGTCGAGGTTCGCCGCAGCGAACGTGTCGCCGCCCTCCGCCGTCGCGTCCACCGCGATCACAGCACCGCCCTCGAGAACAAGGCTCTGCAACGCGAACGTGGCGGCGGCGCCGTCCACAAGGCTGAGCGTTGCGCCCGGCGAGACCGTGGCCGCCGTCGCGGCGAACGTGCCCGCAGGCACCACGAGCGAGCCCTTCTCGACGGCGACCGTGCCGGAGATAGTCTGCGCCTTGCCCGCGGTGAGCGCGCCGTCGCCGCGCTTCACGAATCCGAAGTTGGCGCCGCCCGCGTCGTCCTGGAGCGTCGTGCACCACGTCACGTTAAGTCCCTCGGTGTCGACGATTGCGTTCTTCCCCGCCACCACGGTGAGGTTCGACGTGGCCTCAAGCCAAGCGGCGGAAGTCGCGTACGGCGAGAGCGTACCGCCGTCGAAGAGGAACTCGGCCCTTCCGGGGAACGTGACGATGTTGGCTGCACGCACCTTGCCGCCCTTCACGCGCAGCAGGCTCCGGGAGCCCACGGCGTTGGGGAAGCCGATTCTGAGCAAGGTTCTGGCCTCCAGCTCGCCGTCGGTGATCTCGCCGTCGAACACGGTGCTGTTCTGCGCGGCCGCCTGGAAGTTGTTCACGCTGATCTTGCCGCCCGTCAGTCGCAGACGGTGCATGGAGCGCGCGTAGATGGTGGTGTTGTAGTCGCTGGCCAAGGTAAGGGAGCCTGCGGACATGTTGAGCTCGCTCAGCGCGTCAACGGAATATCCGAACTGCATGCTGCTCGCGAGATTGAGCGTGGCGCCGGTGATGTCCACTCGCGCTACGGTCTCGTATCCCGTATTGCCGGTGCCGTTGACGTACATCGTTCTGAAGCCGTATGTGCCGCGGCGAAACTCCATCCACCCTGCGCATCCATTGCCCTGCACGCCGTGGAAATAGTCGCCGCCCGCGCCGAAGTCATAGCCGTATGCGTCATCGGTGGCGTCGAAAACGAGCGGCTCGTTTATGCCGCTTCGAACATAGAAGTGGAGGTTGGCGGAGTTGGAATATGCGCCGTTGAAGACGAGCGTGCCAGGGTGGTTGAAGAGGATGTTGCCGTCGCCGCTCTGCGGCGTGTGGCCGCGCACCCAGTTTGCGGCGGTAGTCCACAGGTCGTTGCCCCGCAGATGCGCCGGCTTGTAGTAGTTGTTGCCGGACGGCTGCACGTTGTAGAGATGAAGGTACACTGCCCGGTCGGTGGTGACAAGCTCGGCCTGGTATGCATAATTTGCGTTTGTCTCGGTGTCCAAGAACCGGCAGTTGGGATCTAGCACGAAATACGCGCCGTTCTCGAGCGTCATGGATTTCGCCTCGATGATTTTGAAGTAGCCCTCTTCGGTGGTGTAGGAGTTGGGCAGCGTTATCGTGACGGGGCCCCTCACGGAGAGCGCGCCGTCAACGCGCAGCGAGGGAAGGAATCTATCGGCGTAAGTCGAGATCGTAGCGCCGGAAGCGAACAGGGCGTCGCCGTCGATGAAGCTCTGCGCCGGAACTTCGGCCGTGCCGGAGAAGCAGGTGACTTCGTCGATGATGCTCCAGCCGGGCAGCTCGACGCGCGTGAAGTGGATGTCGTCGATCACGACGCTGCGATCGTTGCCATCCGGCGACTGGTGCAGGAACTCGAGTCCGTAGCTGCCCGCAGCGCCGATGGAGATGATGGTCGCCTTGTTCTGGAAGGCGGTATTCGATATCTCGGCCATCTTCATCGAATGTATCGCAGCGCCCTCCTTGAGCACCCTGGCGTTCCAGATGCAGGACGTGTGGCCGGGGCGCGTCGCGTAGTTGAACGAGAAGCGGTACACGCCGGCGGGCGTGGCGCCGAAGTCCTGCGAAAGCAACGGAACGCCCGCTATTTCCCTTTGCCCGTAGAACGAATAAACGCCGCCGTTGGTCTGGGCTGTCGCGAGCCACGTGCCGGTGGCCGAGGTAATGCCCGCGCAGTAGCCGAATTCTTCGTATGACGGATAGTTCCACCACGGAACGACGAAGCCGCCCGTTGCGTACGAATAGCTCCATAGAGGCACCATGTCCTGCCTTGTTCCCGCAGAGGTTCCGGGGAGGTCGAAGTCGCCGTTGATCACCATCTCGGTGCGGTTGGGGTCTAGGGCCACTTCAAGAGTCACCGCCGTCGCGCCGACCGTGAGCGTGCGCACGAGGCCGTCCGTGACGGGCGTGTCGAGCGCAAGCGTAGCGCCTTGCGCCATCACGATCGAGCCGGCCGAGAAAAGCGTGTACGTGCCGGGATGGGAAGCATACACAGCCAAAGTGTTCGCGCCGCTGAAGGTCAGCGTGCCGACGGTATGGATGGTGGGCATGTGGCCGCTCCAGACTATTGTCGCGCCCGACAACTCGCCGTCGTCGCTGCCGTAGGCGTGGTAGGATATCGTGTCGCCTATTTCGCATGCAGTCATCGCGACTGCAAGGTTGTCGTAGCCGGTTTCGCCGATCGCAACCACATTGGAGAGGAGGCGCAGCGACACGTCCTCGAACACGTTGGCCACGTCCTTGTTGAGGGTGTCGGACTGCCTGAACTGGAAATAATACTCGCCGGCCTGCAGCGTGACGTCGCCGAAGAAGGTCTGCAGTCCCGCCATGGTGGACGTGACGCTGCCCACTTCCGTGACAACCCCGTTGCCATCGACGAACTCCACGCATGTGGTGGCGCCGAGGTACGATCCGGGACGGCCCGCGTACTTGAACGACGCCCGGTAGCGGCCTGCAGATTGGATCGTCACCTTCTGGCGCACGATTACGTCCGGCGATCCGCTGACGGTCTGAATGAAGAGCGCGAAGTCACCCACTTCGAGGCCACTTGCCAGCCAGGTGCCGTTCGGCTTTCCAAGGCCTGCGCGGTCTGGCGAGAGGAACTCCCAGTCAGAGCAGCTGAAGTTGCCCTGATTGGCATACGCTCCCCACGCATTTTGCGAAGCCGTTCCTTCGAACGTGCCGTTCTTGACTAGATTGTCGTCCGCCATCGTCTGCGCAGCGATGCAGACAGCAACGGCGAAACACGCTCCAATTCTCTTCATGCCAACCTCGACTTTCATTTCGTACAGAGAAAATTTTCCTTTTGGCGAACGATCCTCCGCATGGCGGAAAACCATTCCCAATTCAGGCAAGATGATTCTACCATTTTGTCCGCTAAGATGTCAATGCGCAAATAAAAGAACCAGGTGCAAAACCACGGAGTTTTCATTTGACCGTCTGCTTCTATCCGATTCCAGCGCTGCACTTCGCTGAAAACTTCGCCGCCCTGCCAGCCTGATGGTCCGAGAGCGGGGACCCAGCCCTCAATCCCGTCCATTCAGC
>Ga0310695_10002820_pt1 | contig 35564 bp, 26 predicted proteins | sample RumenRJG_04DNA_FD_203882 | JGI IMG/M metagenome (GOLD analysis project Ga0310695, IMG submission 203882) | Bovine rumen microbial communities from Lethbridge, Alberta, Canada - RJG_04 (v2) (version 2) | ecosystem: Host-associated > Mammals > Digestive system > Stomach > Rumen | place: Canada... | reverse complement strand
AAAGCAAGTCGATGACGGGTACAACTTGCAATCGTCCTCCATAGCGGCGGTGGTATGTCATGAGCCCGTCGCCGATTTCGAGAATCGCTTGCAGCAAGCGCAAGTTCGTCATCTCGTCGGTAGGAGCTGTATAAAGCAGGCTACTGACCAGTTGCAAGGTGCGGATGGCGCATTCGATTTCACGACCGAGTTCCAAGAAGCGCCATTCGTGGCCGCGCGTCATGGAATCCGCTGCAAGCCCGGCCACCGCAGCGCTGTCCGAAAGCACTTCCTTTAGGTAAGGCAACAGCGCTGCCGCACCTGTTCCCGCTGGCATTTCTGCGATGCCGAATCCGTTCAGGTAAAGCCATAAATCCTCCGAAATGCGGTCTCGTAACTGCATGCCTAGCTCTCGAATTTCCGTTAGCATACATTGCATGCCATTTTTGTTGTCCTTGCGCAAGATAAAGTAACGGAGTGCATTTTCGGGATCTTGTGCTAACCTGGACTGCGATTCGTCTGTAAGTCCCGCTTTCAGTATCCACGGCAATTCCGGCATGTCCATCCAGGATTCGTCCGAAAGTCTCACCGCGATGCCTCTTGCAATACGGGCCATCATGTTCGATGCCGACAATGCTCGCCCCAGCCGGAACAAGTTCTCGGCCGCACGGCTAGGCAAGTCGCCTCCAGCTCTCGACGGCGTGATTGACTGGCCGGCAGGAGCGAGCAATGAAAAGTTTGCTACGGGCCTTTCCGAAAGCACCCAGATGTCTTTTTCACCAAGTCCATTATCCAAAATCCCGAGGCCGCCTGGCATCACCGATGTTTCCTTTGCCGTGTTGACAGCAAAGAACCGCATTAGCGAAGGCACCGGAGTAAAATCCCCATGGTATGCGTAAACGGTCGAAACCTCCATGGATCTTTCAGCTACCCATTGTTCAGGCGCATTCTCGAATGCTTGCAATAGGGCGAGCTGTGCTGTTGTTGTCATGGTTGCATAAGTTTTGCGTTCGGCCTCCTTGAAACTTCCGCTATCGCGGAAGGCTTTCTTGAAAATCCATTTTTCAGGCTCGGCCAATACACGCTCCGCATCGGCTGCGTTCCCGAGCCAAAGTGTTTCCACATCGCGCAATAGCAGTTCTTCGCCTAAAAGCTCTCGGCAAATCTCCGGCAAAAACGGCTTGAATAGGGGCGTTTCCAGAACGCCTGTCCCGAGGAAGTTTGCGATAGCTACGTTTCCGGCGCGGACGGAGCTGATTAAGCCCACGGCGCCTTCGCCGCTGTCAATTCGCAACTCCAACGGATCGCACATGCCATCTTCTACTCGGCGGAATATAGTTCCAATCTTTTTGAGTCCCATGAGCGTCTTCATGTACACTTGCATATTGCGGATTGCGAGGTCGTCGTTTTCGACAAGCGGAATTCCCAAGTAACGGGCAATCACGGCGTCTTCGGCGCGACGCGGATTGTCTGGGCTCGATGCCAAGAGAACCACCTTGCTGGTTTCGCCTTCACTTCCGATATTTTTGTGCATGGCGTCTAGGCCGTCTATCAGCTTCTTGAAAAATCCAGCTAACCGTTCCGTTTGCATACTGCGGAAAAGCTCCGGGAAAGCGCGGCTTACGCCAATGCGGTTTTCTAGCGCACGTCCCAAGCCTTCGGGCACTTGCAAACGGTCTGCCATTGCCACGAATGATCCGTCTTTGAGTCTTGCCACATCGGTCGCTGTCAGGTTCACGAAAACATCGTCAACCGGGTGTACTTTCCATACAACCTGTAAAAAGTCTGGGTTCGCGAATAGCAATGCGGCGGGCAATTTGCCTTTTTTCCAAAGACGTTGTTCGCCATAAATATCTTTTGCGAGTGTGTTGAATAGTTTTGCCCTTTGCGCGACGCCCGCTTCTAGCGTTTTCCATTCTTCTGCCGTAATCACGAGGGGAATCGGGTCTGTTCCTTTGTGGTTGCCTCCCATGCTCGACGAAAGATCGTTTTCGTCAAGAACGTTATGCAAACGCCTGCAACGGTGCTCAAACTCCTCTTTCGAAAATGCCGAAATGGATTTGATAAAAGTGTCTTCTGTCTCTATGCAGTTCATACATCTAATAAGTGCAAGAACTGTGCCAATACGATTATTAAATGTATTTGGAACCTTTTGATTACATATTCTGTAACTCTTTCAGAATTTGTTCGACAATAACCGAGATTTAGTTGCAAAAAAACGTTTTTTTCTTGTTGGCATGATTATTGCAAATGATGTAGGAACAGATGTTACGAATGAATAAAAGAAAGCGATTATGAATACTGCTGAAGTTTTAATCAAGTCTCTTGAAAGTGAAGGTGTCAAGTATATTTTTGGAATTCCTGGTGAAGAAACGCTTGAACTGATGGAAGCGATAAAAAAATCGTCTATCAAGTTCATTACGGTTCGTCACGAACAGGGAGCTGCTTTTATGGCCGATGTCTATGGACGTTTAACGGGAAAAGCGGGTGTATGTCTTTCGACTCTCGGACCTGGGGCAACAAATTTGGTTACGGGTGTTGCCGATGCGAATTCCGACGGTGCTCCGCTGATTGCGATTACGGGACAGGTGGGAACCGAACGTATGCATTTGACGAGTCACCAGTATTTGGATTTGGTGAATATGTTTACGCCGATTACCAAGCGCAGTAAACAGGTGGTGCGGCCGGACACGGTGAATGAAATCGTCCGCATTGCGTTCAAGTATGCTGAAATGGAAAAGCCAGGCGCATGTCTTATTGACCTGCCCTGTAACATTGCTGCAATGGATGTGGAAGGCGATGTGGCTCAGACTCCACTAAAGCATCATCGTGAAAATACGGAGTATGCAAGCAATGATGTCATTCAGGCTGCAGCGAGAATTTTTGCAAATGCTGAGCGGCCCGTTATTCTTGCGGGACATTCGGCTGTACGAAATCATGCTTCCGATGCACTGACAGCGTTTGCAACCTCAGCGAAGATTCCCGTGGTGACGACCATGATGGCAAAGGGCGTTGTTCCTTGTGACAACCCGTATTCGATGCGGTGTATTGGCATCCCGCAGAAAGATTACCAGAACTTTGTGATGGATTATGCCGATCTCGTAATTGCTGTGGGTTACGATGTCGTGGAGTATGCTCCCGTAAAATGGAATCCTTTGGGAGATAAAAAGATTATTCATATCGATGAATCGCCGAACCATGTGAATAAATTCTATCAGCCCGATGTGGAGGTCATTGGCGATATTTCTGCATCATTGAATGAACTATGTAAGCTATGCACAAGTGCCAAGGCTCCAGAATGGGCGTTGCGTATTCGCGAGATGATGGTTGCGGATCACTCCCGCTACGATTGGGATAACAGTTTTCCGCCAAAGCCCCAGAAGGTACTTCATGATATTCGACAGGTCATGGGCGAAGAGGATATTCTACTTTCGGATGTTGGTGCGCATAAAATGTGGATTGCGCGGCAGTACCATTGCTTTCATCCGAACACCTGCATTATTTCTAATGGTTTTGCGACCATGGGAATTGCGGTGCCCGGAGCCATAGCGGCAAAGCTTTTGAACCCGGATAAAAAGATTTTGGCAGTAACGGGTGATGGCGGCTTCATGATGAATAGCCAGGAATTGGAAACGGCATGCCGCGAACACATTCCGTTCGTGACGCTCATCTTTACAGACGGAAACTACGGACTCATCAAGTGGAAACAGGAGGAACGATACGGAGAAAGTTTTGCAATTGGTTTTACTAATCCAGATTTTGTGAAATACGCCGAATCAATGCACTTAAAGGGTTACCGTATTGAACGCACCGAAGATTTGATTCCGACGCTAAATGAGGCCTTTGAACAAGATGTTCCCTGTATCATTGAGTGTCCCGTGGATTATTCTGAAAATATGGAACTTTCAGAGCGGTTGAAAAACTTGAATATATAAGAAGAAGTCCATCTCCTCGTTGAATGGAACCGTCGGTAGAAATATCGACGGTTCTTTTTATTATTTTATTGGGTATGACTCATGCCGAACTTGTCAAGCGCCTGTTGGCGGAACAGGATTTAAAGTACCGCGACTTTCATGCGTCGCTGTTGCCGAACATCGACAAGAAATCGATTATCGGCGTGCGTGTGCCCACGATGCGAAAGATTGCGAAGGAGTTTGTGGATTCAGCGGTGAAGGGGGCTGCGAAGGGCTCTGCAAAAACTATGCCGAAGGATGTTGCGAACTTTTTAGACAAGTTGCCGCACAAGTATTTCGAAGAAAACCAGGTGCACCTTTTTGCGGTAGAACGCATCAAGGACTTTGACGAATGCCTTGCCCGCATCGAGCAGTTCCTGCCGTACATTGACAACTGGGCCGTATGCGACGGTAAATCGCCGAAGGCTCTGCTTAAGGACGAGGCGCGCTTTCTAGCGAACATCGAAAAATGGCTCAAGTCGCGGCACCCTTACACGGTGCGCTTCGGCGTGAACATGCTCATGAATTATTTCTTGGATGAACGGTTCGACAAGAAGTTTTTGAAGTGGGTCGCGGCTATCGATGAATCTCTGTTTAATGATGACGGCCGCACGGAATGCCCCACCGACCGCTACTACGTGCAGATGGTTATCGCCTGGTACATGGCGACGGCGCTTGCCAAGCAATGGGCCGCGACATTCCCCTACATCAAGGGCCACAAACTTTCACCCTGGATTCACGCGAAATCCATCCAGAAAGCCTGCGAAAGCTACCGCATCACGCAGGAGCAAAAAGAAACCCTGCGTGGGTTGAAATAAAAATTTATCTTGCTATAAATATCATTCCCAAAACAGCAAATGCACTGGCAATTACGATCGCCATGGCACACCCGGAACATCCTACTGAATAGTGGACTTCTTTGGTTGTTTGAACACTAGTTGTAGTGTATGACGAAACAAAGGTTGCGAGTTCTCCGTCCTCTATGCGCCCACCCTTCATTGTCTTGCGATATTTGTATACGATAATCTTGTCGCCGACTTCGGGCGTGTTGTGATAATTTCGCAATGCGGATTTGCTCACGAGAAACTCGAGTTCGTCGATTGTGGCTACGCCGTGACCTTTCGCTTTATTCCATTGCGTTACAGTGGCCACTTCTTTAGGAATAGATTCAGATTCGATGCCCATACATTGTGAATAATACTAAAATAGCAACTTTATCAATTTTAACCCATTAAATCCCCAAATTGATTGCTGTTAATCTTTCCCGGGTTCGTGATAGACCGGATTCAGCATGTACCTTAATAATTCGGCCTTATGCTGGTCGGGATAAGCACCAAGTTCCTTCATGAACACCTCGTATAAAAGCTGTCGCGCCTTAAAAAAGCCCCAAAAAGTCCACATTTGACATTTAGTCATTTTGGGGGTATATTTAGGGATATGATGGGTATTGGTAAAGATTTTAAAGTCTCGGGCGTGGCCCTTGCCGCGTTCTGTTTAGCAGGTTTATTTGTCCCTGCGCATGCACAGACTAAGGTAGTTGTCGACCCCGGCAAAAAGTACCAGGTTTTCGAGGGCTGGGGCACGAGTCTCTGCTGGTGGGCCGTAAAGGCGGGCGCCTGGAGCGAGGCGAACCGCAGCAAGCTTCTGGGTGCGATTGCCGACCCGGACACGGGTCTGGGTTACACGATTTTCCGCTACAATATCGGCGGTGGCGACCAGCCGGGTCATAACCACCTGGACAAGGGCGACGGCGGCGCGAACGTTCCCGGCTATAAGCCTACCGAGAAGGGCGATTTCGACTGGACGGCAGACCCTTACCAGCGCACGATCGCCATCGAACTTTCCAAGCGTGTGAAGAGCCCGATTTTCGAGGCGTTCAGCAATTCGCCCCCGTGGTGGATGACCAAGAGCGGCTGCGTCTCGGGCAGTAGCGACGGCAGCGACAACCTCAAGGAAGACTATTTCGACGACTTCGCGGACTACCTCTCCGAAGTGGCGCTGCACTTCAAGAAGGAATGGGGAATCACGTTCCGCACGGTGGAACCGTTCAACGAGCCGAGTGCCGGCTGGTGGAAGTCCAATGGCGGGCAGGAAGGTTGCGGCTTCAAGAACAACCAGACGAAGATGATTGTGGAACTCGGCAAGGCGCTTCAGAAGAAGGGTCTGTTCCCCGAGACTTCGGTGAGTGCTGCCGACGAGACGAACATCGGCGATGCCCTGAACCAGTTCAACAAGTACAGCGGCGAAGCGCTCTCTTACATGTTCCAGGTGAACACGCACAGCTATTCCGGCGGCGACAACCGCGCAAAGCTTTTCAACGCGGCGTTCGCGAAAGACAAGAAGGTTTGGCAGTCCGAAACGGGTCCGCTTCACAAGAGCGGCGACGAGAACATTGCGCTCTGGATGGCGGGCGTGATTCTTGCGGACCTGCGCGACATGAAGGCGAGTGCCTGGGTGGATTGGCAGATTGGCGACCCGGCCGAGAACTGGCGGAGTCTCGCGCTGAACCACAGCAAGCAGACTTTCAGCCCGAACGCGCGTTACTACATGCATGCCGCATTCAGCCGTTACATTCGTCCGGGTTCGCGCATTATTGATAGCGACAACGGCAACACGCTCGCGGCCCTCACGCCCGAGGGAGCGCTGGTGCTTATCGTGCGCAATAGCGGCTCAAGCGACGTGAAGTACAGCTTCGACCTGGGTGAATTCGTGAAGATTGGCACGAGCGCGAAGGTGGTGCGGTTCGAACTGCCCGGCAGTCTCACCAAGCAATCGGATATCGTGATTTCGGGCAAGGCGCTCTCGATGACCGCGAAGTCCAACACGATTACCACGATGGTGATCGAAGGCGCCGAAGGTGGCGTCTGCAAGCCGGATTCCATTATTCCGTATTCGAAGATTAACAATAACGAGGGCTGGTCCACCGCAACCGAGATCTCGCTTTCCAAGGGCGATTCGCTTTCGATTGGCCCGCACCCGTGGGAAGGCGGGCGCTGGGTTTGGAGTGGCCCGAACAACTTTACCTCCACGAACCGTGAAATCCACATCGGCAAGATGGACGGCACCATGAGCGGCTACTACAAGGCGGTGCACACGAACGCCTCGGGCTGCGAAGGCTCCGTGACCTTCAAGGTGGTGGTGGATGACCCGGAAAATCCCTTCGTGGAACCGGATACGACCAAGGAAGACTCTAGCACCGTGATAAGGAATCGCAATTTTGCGGGTTTCGAAATTGGGCCGAACGAACCGATTCAGGTCTTTGATATGCAGGGCCGATTCTTGGGGCATTCTTTAAAGCAGGCTCCGGGAACTTACCTTGTCCGACAGGGTAAAAACTTGCGTCAGGTGCGAATCAAGTAGGTTTGACCGATTATTTTGTAAAATATTACAAAAAGCTTACTGAATGAAAAAGGATTTTGCTATCCTTTATTCATGCTTTTACAAACAACTGCTCAAAAAATCGCTTTTTCTGTCCTCGCCCTGTTTCTCCTCATTACCGCAGGCAAGGATTGGTTTGACTTTTATTCCTGCGGCGCCGTAAGCCAGTGCCTCTCTGATGCGGGCACCTTGCAGCTTTACACCAAGTCGGTCATGACAACCATGCTGACGGTGCTTGCCTTTATCACGGCATCAAGTGCGTTCTCTGGCCGCGATGGCAAGTTGCTGCGTGTGGCGTTCGTGTTCTCGCTGTTGGCGGACTACAGCTTTAGTTTGCTCAAGGCGACCGTTGCCAATGCAGGAACTCTGAGCACCATTCTCGGTATTACCTTCTTCATGGTGTTCCAGAGCATCTTGATTTACAGGCATTCTCGCAAAGCCGAAGATGACAAGAGCGTTCCTAAAATTTATGCGCTTTTGGCCGTAGCTGTTCTTGCAGGCATTGCCTTGATTGCTACCGGCACTTTGGGCCTCACCGTGGCCGTTGTCGTGGTTTACGGCGTGTTCGTCATTACCTCGGTGGTTGTCGGTATTCTTGCTCCGCGCAAAGGTTATTTCCCGACTGTCAATGCAAAGCTTATCCGTTGGGGTATGGTCGCCTTCTTCTTGGGCGATGTTTGCGTCGGTCTTTCCATGGTCACGGGTGATGATCACAGCGTGCTGCAGTCGGTTGCCGAAATCGCAAACAATATCATTTGGTGGTTGTACGTGCCGGCGCAGCTCATGCTGATTCGTGCAACGGTCAAGCCGCAGGCATAAGCCTACAGGTACTCAACTAAAAAGCACCCTTTATAGGGTGTTTTTTTGTGGGAAACTTTTTCAGGGTATAAAAAAAGGGCATCCCTCACGGTGGAACACTCGAAGCTACTCATCTAAAAATGATAGCAGTGCCTCGGGGCTTTGTTTTTCGCGTCGATGCGCGCCTAAACTGAACACCAAGAGCGACGAGCTTTAATAATACTGTTAGATCGGGCGTTAATCCGTGGGATGCCTACCCGTAATATAGCCAAGTTGAAACTCAAAAGCAAGCGAAAAAACGAAAAAAATTTTTTCGGCATTTTAAAATGTCGATTAAGTAAATAATTGTTATCTATGTTTGGCGAAATTAGTCTGTAATGGTCGTTTTTATACAAACGAGCCCTACTCCATTTTGGAATATTCATCCTTCTGTGTCGGGAGTGATAAATTCGGTGACGTACTTTGCGACTTGGTCGCGTAAGTTGTTTCCGCGGACCTTGCCGAGCAGGATTTCAATGTCTTCGATGGGGGCTGCCATGAACGCCTCGGCGCTCCTATATTTGCTCAAAATCTTGACGCGGGTTTCGTGACCCACACCTGGCATCTTGAGCCATTCGACTTCGAGGTCTTTTTTGCGTTTGCTGCGCTGGTAGGTAATGGCGAATCGGTGAGCCTCGTCGCGGGCGTTCTGCAAAAGTTTTAGTGCAGGGCTGGTACGGTGCAGCACGATGCTCTTGCGGTCGTCGGGGAACACGATTTCTTCGAGACGCTTGGCGAGGCCGATGAGCGGTAAATCCTGGTCGTGGCCGAGCTCTTTCAGAATCTGCATGGTGGCATCTACCTGGCCTTTACCGCCGTCGCATACCCACAAGTCGGGCATGGGCACGCCCTCGTTTTCGAGTCTGCGAATGCGGCGGGTCATCACTTCGCGCATGCTCGCGAAGTCGTCGACACCTTCGACTGTCTTGATGATGAACTTGCGGTAGTTGGCTTTATCAGGGCGCCCGTTCTTGAAGGCCACGAGGCTTGCCACCGTGTTGGTGCCGGAGAGGTGGGAAATATCCACGCATTCGATGCGGAAGGGAGTCTTTTTAAGTCCGAGAACTTTCTGCAGCTCGAATACGCTCTGGTCGATTTCGCTGTACTTCTGCACTTCGGCGCGCATTTCCACAAGAATCATGTCGGCGTTCGCGCCTGCAAGCTTCAGGAATCCGAGTTTTTCGCCGCGTTGGGGCGTGCTGAAAGAGACCTTTCTCCCTGCCTGTTTGCTGAGCGCTGCTTCGAGTTCCTTGCGGTCATCCGGCAACACAATATCTGTCGCAATTTCGGCAGGGATCAGGGGCGCCTCCATGTACCACGGAAGCACCATCTGCCTGAAGATTTCGGTCTCGTCGTCTTCGAGCTTGCATTCCAACCGGTAATGCCTGCGCCCCATGAGCACGCCCTTGCGGTATTCGAGAATCACGGCTGCGGCCATGTCTCCGTTACGGCGGAGCGTCACCACATCCAGCGACAGGTTCGGGTCGCTGGTATCGGTCTTTTGGCGAGTGCCGGAAGCTTGCAGCGCCTGAATGGCGTCGCGCTTTTTCATGGCGGTTTCAAAATCCAGGTTGGCGCTTGCCTCTTCCATCTCGCGCTGCCACTTGTCTATCAGGTCGTCGCGTTTGCCTTCCAGCATCAGGCGCGCACTTTCTACATCGCGGGCGTAATCCTCTTGCGAAATCAGCCCGGCGCAGGGGGCGCTACAACGTCCGATATGGTAATTCAGGCAGGGGCGTACTGGGTGCTTGGCCGGCAGCTCCATGGAACATTCGCGAATGCGGAAAAGCCTTGCCGCAATGTCAATCAGCTTGTCGATATATCGCGAACTCATGTAGGGGCCAAAATACTGGCGGCCATCCTTCTTGACTGAACGTGACAGCGAAAGCCTTGGAAATGGCTCCTTCACCGAAAATGCCAGGTAGGGGAAATGCTTGTCATCCTTCAAAAGCACGTTGTACTTGGGAGTGTGCTTTCGAATCAGGTTCGCCTCGAGAATTAGCGCCTCTTCTTCGCTTTCGGTAATAATCCATTCGATGTCGCGAATGTAGGGGAGCATAAGCGTTGCCGCGCGGTGGCCGTTGTGCTCGGAGCCGTCAAAGTAGCTGCGCACGCGGTTCTTCAAGACCTTCGCCTTGCCGATGTATATGATTTTCCCTTGGGCGTTTTTCATGATGTAAACACCCGGTCGGTCAGGGAGCTCTGAAAGCCTGCGCTGTATATGTTCGTTTACCGAAATCACGACTCTATTTATAATAAATTTCAAAAAAGTTGTCTTATGGGTCGAAAATTAATTATCTTAATATTGTAAAATTCTAAAACTCATTCTACGGAGCAAAAATGAATTTAGAAAAGATGAGTGTTTTATCTCAGAAAATTGAGGGAGTGCTGGGAACGGTCCGTACCCTCAAAGAAGAAAATGCAAAAATCAAGCGTGAACTGTCTCAGGCTCAGGCCATGGCTCAGGACAAGACCCTGCTGCTGGAATCGGCTAAACATGATCTTGCTGACTGCAAGGCCGCTCTGGATGCTCGTGCCAACCAGGCCAATGCGCAGCAAGAAATGCTGAACAAGCAGGCTTCCGAAATCGAAGTGCTTAACGAAAAGACGGTGGTGCTTGGTCAGCAGCTGGTCGAAAAGGATGGCTGCATCGAAAGCTTGGAATCAAAAATCCGCGAACTAACAAGCAATCAGGAACTGCTGAGCGGCCAAATCAACGAAAGGGCTGAAACAGTGAATGCGCTCAACACCCAGGTGGCCGAAAAGGATGCTGCAATTGCAAAACTCATGGAACAGCTTTCTGAAAAGAGCGCCCTGGTCGATAGCCTGAACGATCAGTTGCAGGCCCAGAATGAAGAAATCGCCGAGGCCCAGGAGAAATTCAACCAGCTGGTGGCAACCATCGAAAGCGAACTGGGTACTGACATTGAATTGGACGATACCCCTTCTATTGAACCGGTTGTAGAAGGTTCCGAAGCTGCTGCGACAGAGGAAACCGAAACGGAAGAAGTTGCTGAAGACGTAGCCGAAGAACCGGCAAATTCCGATGAAGAGCTCGTGTTTGAAGATGTCACTGCTGAAAATGCGGAAGCAGCAAAATCTATCGAGGAACCCCAGATAGATGAATCCGTTTCTCAGGAACAGGAAACCGAGGAAGATGTTCCGGCAATCGAAGTTCATGGGGCCGACGAAAATGATAACGATTTGTTCGCGAGCAGGCAGGAGGGCTCGCAGACAAATTTTTTCGGATAAGGATGCTGATGGACGATGATCCATTCGGCGTAGGGATAAAATAATGGCTAGTATCGAACCTTTGAAATCGGTAACTATTTCCGTTGCCCAGGAGTCCATTCAGATTCGCACCGACTTGCCCGATGCGGAACTGGCTGAAATTGTTGAAAGCATCAACCAGCGGTTTGAACGCTCGGCGAAATTCCAGATGGATAACCGTAAGCGCATGGCTTTGCTTGCCGTGGAACTTACGTCTGAAATCATGGAACTCCGCAAGCAGTTGGGGCGCGCGAAAATATATTACGACCAGATGGAAAAGGAAGTCCAGAACCTTACGCTCTTGCTAGACGAAGGCATGGATCGTGGCGATCAGCTTTAATTTCTAACCTAAAAAAAGAAACCCGGGCGTTACGCTCGGGCTTTTCTTTTGTATGAAACGTTTTTACTCTTGGATGCAGCGCACACTGAAGCGTTTGGTCTTGGAGTCTACCTGGAAGAACAACTTCGTGTCGTCCTTGTCGCCGTAATCAGGAGCTTTCTCTACGATGATGACGGTGAAGGATTCTCCTTGGTTTTCTCCATATTTTTTATCGCCTTCTTGCGGCGTGGCAGATGTCCAGTGGAAGCCCATATCACCCATAAAGCTGCATTCGCCGTCTTTGCAACGGCCGCTGTAGGTCCAAGGGTAAGTGGCGTTGTCGAGAACTGTCTGGGCTTCTTCGCGGCTGGGCAGTCTCCAACCGAGAGGACAGGCGCTTTGTGCGGCGGTAAAGGTGTAGAGCCTTCCGTTGGTGGCGCATTTTGCGTCATTTTCGTCATAGCACTGGCTGTTCGGTAGAGCGATATTGATATCCTGGGCCATCCAGAGTTTACCGCTGACTTCGACGAGCTTGTAATTCTGGGTGTCGCGCATGTCGGTCATCTGCAGACCGTTAATGACGGGGGGGACGCTGTTGTCGTACTGGGTGCCGCCGCCTTCCATGCCGATGTCAATCGTTATTGAAGACGAAGACTGGATGGTTGCTGCAGCTTCCTTTGCTTTCTGGCATTCTGTGCTGTTGTTGTCCCAACAGAAAAACGGAATTTCGAGGTAGTTCGGGGTTTCGATTGCGAGACTGTCCTGTATATAGCGGTGCTGTTTTACTGTATCCGGCTTAGCGACAGCTGCGCTTGATGAAGATGTCGGATTCTTTTTGTCCGATTTAACAGAGCTAGAAGAGTTTTTTGATGTAGAGCCAGAACTAGTCGGGGTTTCTGCTTCCGAGGAAATTGCGGGTTCATCTGCAAGTGTATTCCCGGGAGACAGTAAGTCACTGTCAGAGGAGCACCCCCAGAATAAGCACACCACACCCACACATCCCAAAAATGTAGTGATCTTTTTCATGCCTCTAAATATAGTTTACATTTTCGGACTTAACTAGAAAAAAGAATTTTACTATGTTTGGTGTCACTATGACGAACGTTGAAATCTTTGATACCACTTTTGCCATGACTATTCTCGTGGTCCTGGCACTCGTTGTTCCTACCGCCCTTTTGGTGGCGAACTGGTTCCTGCATCCGGGTAAAATCAAGGGAACCTCCATCAAAGGTACGTCTTATGAATGCGGTGTCGCCCATGTTTCCGGTACTTCGGGCGAACGATATCCTGTAAAGTATTACATGGTCGCCATGTTGTTCCTGGTTTTTGACCTGGAAGTGGCGTTCCTCTACCCCTGGACCGTCCAGTTCCTCAAGGGCGGCTGGGACTTGCTGTTCGTGTTGCTCGGATTCCTCGTGATTCTTGAAGCGGGCTATATCTACCTGGTCAAGAAGGGAATTCTCAACTGGACTCGAATCCAGGACTAGGATTCGGGAAAAGAATATTCTATCTCAACTAAACGAACGCGGTCCTACGGGGCCGCGTTTGTTTTTTCTACTTTATTGACTATGAATAACGCAACGCCTGACTTTAATTCGCAACATTTTGAAGTTGCCGGTTTCATCCGCGAAGTGTTCGGCTATATGGAACGCTTCAAGGGCCAGCTGTTTGTGCTGAAAATTGAGGATGACCTGATGAGTCACCCCCTTTTCCCGGTGCTCATGCGCGATATCGCCATTTTGCACAAGTCGGGAATCCGCATCATTATTGTGCCGGGAACGCGCAACAGTATCGATGCTCAGCTCAAGGCGTGGGAACTGGAATCTACCTTCCATGCCGGCGTGAGACTTACTAGCGAAGAAGCCTTGCCCCACATCGAGCAGGCGTCTCTAGGCGTTGCACAGCATATCATGAGCCACCTGACTGCGAGTGGCTTGCGTGGCATTCAGGGCAACTGGGTGCTGGCCCGTAGCATGGGCGTGATAGACGGTATCGATTACATGCGTACCGGACGTATCGAACGTATCCAGCGCGACATTCTGGAACAGCTTCTGGACGAAAAGTTCGTGCCGATTATTCCACCGATTGGCTGGAACAAGCTCGGGCATGCCTACAATATCAGTTCGACTGAACTTGCGACTGAACTCTGCAAGTACATGAAGGTCGGTAAGCTGTTCTTTATCGGTAACCAGAACGGTATCAAGCTGGAAGGCCTGGTGACCGGCAAGAACACCAAGTACTTGGAACCTACGGAATCCGGGGTTATCTCGGCTATGGACGTGGACCAGGCGAAGGAACTGTTGGAATTGAATTCCGACCAGTTGGATTTTGCCCAGATGGATTACCTGATGAACGCAATCCATGCCTGCGAGGCGGGTGCGAACCGTGTTCACTTGCTGAGTGGTGAATTTCAGGGTAGCGTGCTGCAAGAAGTGTTCAGCGCTCGCGGTGACGGTACCATGGTGTACGCCAACCAGTACTCCAGTATCAGGCCTGCCAACGTGGAAGATATCCCGGATATCTTGCGGATTATGCAGGACTACATCGACAAGGGTTTCCTGGTGCCGCGTACGCAAGAAAGCATTTCCGAAAAGCTGCGTGATTATGTTGTCTACAGCATTGACAACAGCATTCACGGTTGTGGCGCCTTGCACGAATTTGAAAACGGAATGGCCGAAGTGGCGGGTATTGCGGTGGCCGCGAACTACCGCAAGTCGGGCATTGGCGATGCCATTGTCCGTCATCTGATTTCGGTGGGGCGCATGAAGGGCTACAAGACTCTGTTCTTGTTGACCACTCAGGCACTCGACTGGTTCTACCACTTCGGATTTGTCGACGGCACGGTAGACGAATTGCCGCCTACCAAGCGCGACCACTACAACAAGAAACGGCATTCTCGTATCTTGATGCTTCCGCTTGACAAGTAACCGCAGGCAAAAACCTGCGGGGCCTTGGTCAGTTGTCTAGCGAAAATGGCCGTTTGTCGGTGAATTGTATACTAAAGATTCATTTTTCCGTTAATTTATGTAAATTCTAGCTATTGCTTAGGAATGGAGAGCTTGTGTCTGTTTTGCATAAAATAATAACGTTGTCTTTAGTTTTGCTTTGTCTTGGGGCCTGCTCCGATGATGGTAGCGGAGACATTGTTCGCCGAATCGATGAAGATGGAAATGCTTTTTCTCCGGCGAGTCTGCAGGGGTCTATTGAATATTTGCCTTCGATGAATGCAGAAATGGTGCGTGTGGTCCGTCTAGATGACAAGCTGAATCCGATAGATTCGTTCGAAATCCCGACAGAAAAAACGTATGGATCGGATATATTTGCCACGGAACTGCTCGATTTTGAATACCCGTATGTAAAAATCGTAACGGTTTTTGAGGCCGAGAACAAAAAGACAATGGAATTTGCACAGTATGTGCATTTTTCCGGCGATAACACCCGATTAAAGCAGAATATTTTTGCGGCCCTTGCTGCGGACAGAATCGAGTATCTTGTCAAAAAGAAGAAAAAGAGTTTTGATGAAGCTGAAAAACAGGCTTTTGAGGAGCTGGGGGCGGTTTTCGGTATGAATTTGGAAGGGGTTGATGGGCGAAATTACAAAGGCCTAGGTACTGGGAGGTATGAAGGAGATCGATTAGAGGATTTTATTCCGTATGTCTTTTGCCGCCATGAAATTTCGGACAGCTTGTTCTATAGTGACGTTAAGAAATTCCGCGATGGCTTTGCCAAGAAGGGAACGTTGGATTCTGCATGGATTATAAGGGCGGCAGATACCTGGCTTTCTACTTTTGAAATTCTTGTAGACTCGGCGGATTACCTATTCAAGAGTAAGTCGAGAGATACTGTGAATGGCTTAGGTTGGTTGGACGAGATCTTTTTTGGTCGGGCGTATGGGATGAGTTTTGAAGTGGCCGCCGGGGCACAAAACAAGGTGCAAATTAAGAACAAGGCCAGCCTGTTTTATGGAAGAAGTTTTATTATAGAATATCACAGAAAATATGGCTTGCTCACGAATAGATGGCGCTTGCAATCGGTTCTGGAAGATTCTTTGGGAAGCTGTATTTACGATCAGTACGATGTTATATACGGCGGTACCAGATCTATTCAGCGCAATGATACCATTTATACATGTAGGGGGGAATCCCATATATGGGAAGTCATTACCGATCGGGATTCCCTGTTCAATCGTGAATATGGCGAGTGTTCAAGGAATAAAAACAATGGACAGCCTATTTACGTTCGTGATTCATTGTTTGTTTGTGAATGCGAAGGCAGCAAATGTGCTTGGAGTGACAAGTATGTGAACAGAGTTTTCTTGGAAAGCGATACAATGTATGCCAAGGTTTTAGATGCCAAAGCGACGGCACAATTTGGTAAATGTACGTACAAAAACTCGGGCGACATGCAAAAGTTAGATAGCTTGTATGTAGAATGTTCTGACAATAGGTGGAATCCGCTTGATTCACTGCTGTATTACTTGGGGCATTGTTCTAGTGTCAATTACAAGGCCAGGCACAATGGCTCGTATTATTCTTGCCTAGGTAAATGGCCTGATATTGACGATACCACATGGCGAGAAGTTTACCCTCCCGAATATTATAACGATGATTGCGACTTGGATCGCATCGTGGAATACGACAGTTCATATTACATTTGTGAGCAACTGGAATGTGAAGGAGACGGCTGCTTTGCCTTTAGAACCTGGCGCAAGCTAGAAGACGCCGAATTGATTCCGTCGGCTTTGAATACGGATTCTTTGTCACCTCCTGAAATCTAGAATTATATATATTAAGGTCATGAATACTCTCGAAGCAATTTTGACAAGACGTAGTACCCGCAAGTTCAAGGCTCTGCCTGTGGAACTTGAAAAGTTGCAAACTATCGTTGATGCAGGCCGCTATGCTCCTACGGGCGGTAACTGCCAGAGTAATCACTTCTTCGTGATTAGCAATCCGGAGGTGCTTAAGAAGTTGGTGGAACTGGTGCAGTCTGCTTTTGCTGCGATGGAACTCCGCGAAGACTTATACAAGAGTCTGCAGAACTCCATTCGCCTTTCGCAGAAGGGAACCTATGTATTTAACTACAATGCTCCTGCACTGATTGTGGTGGCGAGCCAGAAGGAATATGGCAACAACATGGCCGATGTGGCTTGTGCCGTCGAGAACATGATGATTGCTGCCAATGAACTGGATCTCGGCAGTTGCTATATCAATCAGCTTAAGTGGCTCAACGAAGATTCTGCTCTTCTCAAGTATTTGCAATCGCTGGGTCTCAAGGAAAGCGAACGTGTGTACGCTTCAGTGGCTCTCGGCTATGCCGATACAGAAAGCGGACTCCCGAATCGTAACCAATCTCCACGAGTTGGAAACGAAGTAACTTTCGTGTAAATTTGGACTGTCGCGATCCGCTGATTTTGCTATCTTTGGCTCCATGATGAATTTTAAGAAAATGGAAGATGGCTTCCGGATGATTCTGGAAGGCATGGGCGAAAACCCGAACCGCGAAGGTCTTATCGATACGCCCAAGCGTGTCGCCAAGATGTATGCCGAACTTATGACGGGTCTTTCGGGCGAAACCCGCGCCGAAGATATCCTCAAGACTCGCTTTCACGAAAAGTACGATGAAATGATTATCGTGCCGGATATCGAGTTTGCCAGCATGTGCGAACACCATTTTCTTCCGTTCACGGGCAAGGCTCACGTGGCTTACATTCCGGGTGATTGCGTGGTCGGGCTTTCCAAGATTCCGCGCGTGGTGGAATTCTATGCTCGTTTTCCGCAGATTCAGGAACGCATGACCCGCCAGATTGCTGAATTGATTCAGAAAGAATTGAACCCGAAGGGTGTTGCCGTAGTTTTGGAAGCATCTCACATGTGCATGACCATGCGCGGTGTCAAGAAACCGGGAGCCATGATGGTTACGACCCAGCTTTTGGGCCGGTTCAAGACCGACGAAAAGACTCGCGCCGAATTCATGTCCAGGATTTACGCCCCGCGCTAAAACGAGCTTTGCATAATCCGATAAGGTGTAAAAATTAATCGGGCCGTTACTTCTGTGACGGCTTTTTTCGTGTGTTTTAAAGGTATTTGTTGTGTAAGAATAACCTTGTCCATTATGGATAAATTGTGTATAAATTAAAACGTAAAAATCTCGCTTTTTGAGCTAATTTCGCCATTTTTGGCTCCTTTTGACTATGGACTTATTGTCCATGGAAACTCGTTTCGGACTGTTTTTTTCGTTCGTTTTTCAAGGTATCTTTAAAATGGTGTTAAGGGAAAGGTATAAAAGGAGTCACAATGAAATCGAAATATTTCAAGAATTTGGCCAAGGGCCTCGTTATTATGAGTGCCGCCCTGGCTCTTGCAAACTGCGGAGATGCCACCGACAAGGTGAATTCCGCAATTTCCGATGCTCAGGAACAGTATCAGAATCCGGCAGATTCGTCCCAGGTGACGGATCCGTCTCAACCTGTGGTTGATCCTGTCACCGGTGAAATTGTTACTCCGACGGGTGACCCGGCAACAGATCCTTCCAATTCTAATGTAGATCCGTCTCAAAGTGGCAATGGTGATCTTGCTCAGCAGACGACGGATCCTTCGACGAATCCGGGTACCGATCCGGTGACTGGCCCGACAGACCCTGCATCTAGCGTTTCTGAAGATGTCGGCCCGACTAATCCTGCACAGTCCAGCTCTAGTGATGCTGTAAAGCCGGCAAGCTCTTCTAGCGAAGAACAGAAGGCTGAATCCTCTTCTAGCGAAGCCAAACCCGCTGGAATTTTCCTTGCCGAAGGTTCCGATGAAAACAAGGATCAGCTGGAAATTTCGTATACCGAAGATATCGAACCGTGCATTTTTGATGATGGAAAGAGATATTGTAGGATTCTTGCTTATCCGAAGCAGTTGTCTACGACCCAGAAACACGCTGTCGTGATGTGGGGTCCCGGTGGTGGATCCGATCCTAAGAGCTACGGCGGAATTATCAAGCGTCTTGCTTCCCATGGTTTCGTTGTGGTTGCCATTCCTCAGTCTCCGGGAAACGCTACCCAGGGCAAGCCCGCTCTTGATTGGCTCAAAAGCAAGAATGATGATCCGAGCGATCCCTTGTACCAGAAACTCGACATGACCAAGGTGGGCTGCTCCGGCCACTCCATGGGCGGTCTCGAATCGGAACAGATGCTGCTTAAGGATGACCGTGTGATTACGGCCATGCTCAACAACAGCGGCGATCTCGGTCATACTGCAATGTCTCAGGTTTCTCCGAACAAGACTATCGGTATTGTGTACGGCGAAGGCGGCATGGAACGCCCGAATGCCGAAGCTGACTACAACAACCAGGGCGTCAAGGCTCCGGCATGCCTCATCAGGATGACTGGTGGCAAGCCTTCCAACGAATGTCAGAAGAACGAATTTGGTCAAACGGAATGCGGCTGGGGCCACGGTTCGGGACCTTGGGGCGGCATGGCTGCAACGGTTGCCTGGATGCGCTGGCACCTCGGTGGCGAAGACTTCCGCAAGGCAGACTTTGTCGGCACGAGCGGCAAGTACATCGATGGCAACATCATTGGCGAACAGGGCAAGTGGAAAGGCCAATGTAAGAATTTCTAAGAAACTCCACACTCACTCCTTACACCCCGTCCGAATGGGCGGGGTGTTTTTTATTGACGAAGTCAATTCAAAACGCGGCGCCTCGGTCATGGGCAAGCGAGCTTGCCCGCGACTCTCGGCTTGGGTGTTTTTGTTATAATGAAAGCTCGGGGGCGAAACTGAGATTGCATTGGCGTAAGCCAGCGCCCCCTCGCCGGCATACTCAGCTCCAGACTAATGTCTGGGGCTTCGTTTATGCCGCAGAAATTAAAAGAATACACCTACATTTTTATTACAGATTTGTCCGGTGGGCAAAACAAAGCTATCTTAATGCAATAAACGGAGTTTAGTTCCATGAACGCAGCAATTTTGACGAATGAGTTTCCGCCGGAAATTTATGGCGGCGCAGGTATCCATGTTAAGTTCCTTACGCAGGAACTAGCAAAGCTTTGTCATGTGGAAGCACGTTGCTTTGGTGTGCAAGACGAAGACAAGGATAATATCCGTGCTTTGGGTTTTTCTCGCAAGTTGGGCCTGAATCCGCACGATGACCGGTTCCAGAAGATTTTCAAGCCGTTGGATATCAATCTCCAGTGGGCTGCCGCACTCGATAACGTTGATGTAATTCACTGTCATACATGGTACAGCCATTTTGGCGGCGTTCTCGCTAGCCGTCTTTTGCAGTGCCCGCTGATTCTCACGACCCATTCGCTTGAACCTCACCGTCCCTGGAAGGCAGAACAGTTGGGTGATGGTGGCTACGCCATGAGTTGCTGGATTGAACGCACCGCTTACGAAGCGGCTGATGGCGTGATTGCCGTTAGCCAGGGCATGAAGCGCGACGTGATGAAGCTTTACGGCGTCCCCGAAGATCGCGTGAAGGTGATTTACAACGGTATCGATCCGGACTTTTATGCCCCGACTTTCGACGAAAAAATCCTCGCTAAGTGGGGCGTCGATCCGAAGCGTCCGTTTGTGCTGTTCGTGGGCCGCATTACGCGCCAGAAGGGCATTAGCCAGCTGATTCAGGCGATTCCGCAAATCGACAAGAGCGCCCAGGTGGTGCTCTGCGCCGGTGCTCCGGATACCATTGAACTTGCCGATGAATGCAAAGCGCTCATCGAAGAGGTGCAGAAGACCCGCGATGGCGTGGTGTGGATTCAGGAAGCCATTCCGCACGAAGAACTTCGCGTTCTTTACAGCCATGCTACCGTATTCGCGACGCCTTCGCTTTACGAACCGTTCGGTATAATCAACCTCGAAGCCATGAGTTGCGGTACGCCGGTGGTGGGCTCTGCTGTCGGTGGCATTCCGGAAATTATCGTGGACGGTGAAACCGGATTCCTGGTTCCCCTCAAGGCCAAGTCCGAAACGGATTTCGAACCGGCCGATCCGAAGGCTTTCCAAACCGATTTCGCGAACAAGCTCAACAAGATTCTCGGAAACCCGGAACTGGCGAAGAAAATGGGCGAAGTCAGCCGCAAGCGCGCCATTGACGTATTCAGCTGGAAGTCGATTGCCAAGCAGACTTTTGACTTCTACCAGGAATGCATTGACCGCTACAAGAAAGAAGGAAAGAGATAATTGCTCGAAATGTCATCCTGAGCGGAGCCGCACTAGCGGCGAAGTCGAAGGATCTCTACTTACTTTCCTACAATCTTTTCCACAATCGCTGCTGTCGTGAGTAATTCCGGCAGCACGATTTGTTTTGAGGCATCACCGGCGGGGTAGATGGCGTAAGCGGGCACGCCCGATTTTCCCATGCTACGCAACAGCGCGTTCACCTCGGGGGTTTCGCGGGTCCAGTCAGCTTTTACCAGCGCCACATTCAAGCTGTCCATGGCGCGGCGGAATTCATCGCGGTTTAAAACGGCGGCTTCATTCGTCTTGCAAGTGAGACACCAGTCGGCAGTCGCGTCAATGAATACGGTGCGATTGGCTTTCGCGAATTCTTCGATGAGTGCAGGGCTGTAACGGTACCAGCCGTCGGCTGTCATCTGCTCTTGCATGCGAGCGTTGAACTTTTCGCTTGCGGCTTGTTCGTATTGCGGTCCGATGGATACAATCCATGCTGCTACGAGAATAGCGGCACTTCCGCAAATTGCAAAGACTTCGCGCTTGAAGGAAGTTCCTGGCGGGGCGTATTTCCCAATGGCTGTGCTGAATCCACTGCTGCCTGTAGCCATGGCCACCATGAGCCAGACGCCTGTCAATCCCGCCTGTTCATTCACGATCCACAAAAGCCACGCGACGGTCACGAGCAAAAGAATGCCCATGACTTTCTGGAGCTTCACCATCCACGGGCCCGGTTTCGGGAATACCTTGAGGATTTTCGGGAAAGCGCTCACGAGCATGTAGGGGAGCGCAAGGCCGAGCCCTGCCGCAGTAAAGAACAAGAAGAGTACGGGCGTCGTCTGCGCAAAGGCAAATCCCATGGCTGTGCCGAGGAAGGGCGCCGAACATGGCGTGCTTAAAAGAACGAGCAATGCTCCGGTAAAGAAGGCGCCTGCGAAGCCCGCCTTATGGCCGGCTTCGTCCATCTTCGTAGTGGCACCCCACGGGAGCCACACTTCGAATACGCCGAAAAAACTCATGGCAAATGCAGTCAGAATCACGACCATGAAGGCGATGAATCCTGCACTCTGGAATTGCATGCCCCAGCCTGCGGACCCGCCGCCGGCCTTGACGGCGGCGACAACGGCGGCCAGCGCCCAGAAACTGCACAAGATGCCCGCCGTTGTGGCTCCGCCCAAAGCGAGGAGCCGTCCGCGACTTTCGCCTGCCTGCTTAATTAAGCTAAAGAGCTTGAGCGAAAGTACCGGCAATACGCACGGCATCAAGTTCAGAATAATTCCGCCGAGGAATGCGAAAAACAAGAGCGCGATGATTCCGGCCGAAGCGGAGGCGCTTGCATCATTTGCTGCGCTTGCGGCGGCTACTTCATTTTCGGAATCGTTTTTTTTTGCGCCGCTATTCACATGGCTGGATTTTGTTCCAGCTGCAATTTCGCTGAGCGAAATGGTCTTGCTTGCGGGCGCGAGGCAAATGGAATTGTCGCAGGCCTGGTAATGGAAAGTGACTGTCGTTCCCGAGCTGTCGTAGTTGCCGCTAGCGGATTTTACCGGGAGTTCTACGGAGAATGTTTCACGGAAGGTCAGAATTTCAAGTTCCAGGGCTTCGTTGTATTCCTTGATTGGCTTGGGCCACACCGGTTCGGCAAATTCAATTCCTTCGGCCTTTGCTTCAATGGAAGAGGGCTTCAAGAATTCGTCGGTGACTTCATTGGCGTTCACGTGCCATTTTTCTGGAATCGTAATGGTAACGGTGAGCGTTCCGCCATCTTTCAATCCTCCCGCGCTGTACTGCATTTGCATTTCGGGAGGCGGCATGGAGTTCATGTTGAACTCTTGAGCGTTGACAGATTGTGGATAAATTACCAAAAATAAAGCCAAACTAAAAAAAGCTGTTGATAGCTGCAAACAGTTGTTTGCAAAATTTTCAAAAATCCGTTTTTTCGCTTTTATTTTCATAAATTTTATCGCAACTGAAAGTTCGCTGTCAAAGTTCCTGTTTGCAATATGTCAAAATCAAGAATTTTAACAGAAGAACCTCCCGAATGGGTTGAAAAAGTGTGGCGCAAGAATGCCTCACAAATTTACAAACTCTGTAAGACCCAGAGTAGCGATGACGACAGTGCAAAAGACCTTTTTCAAGAGGTTGCACTCCGTTTATGCCGGTCTGCAAGCTCTTTGGACATGAGCATGCCTATTTATCCGTGGCTGCGGACGGTCGTCCATAATACTTTTTTCGATATGAATCGAAGATTGTTGCCTGTAGTACCCCTTTCGCAATTGTCGGATTCCAATGTTCCTTACGACATGAATGGTAAAAGGAATGTTGCCCAGGAGTTGCAGGATCAGCGCAAGAGGCTCTTTGTTCGTCAGGAGTTGGACTACTTGATGAAGGATCTTACTGCTGCCGAGCGCATGGCCGTAGAATTCCATTGCATTGGCGAAATTCGTGCTGCCGAAGCCTGTCTATATTGCGGTGTCAACCGGGGTACTTTTTTGAGCCGTAAAAAGGTCGCCATGAAAAAGATGCGAAAAAAGAAGGAGCTCTATATGTCAAAGCTTAAAAAAGATGAAAGTTCCTGCTTGAAATTGGACGATTTACTAACGCGGGCCATTGAATTTTCGTAATTTTAGGGGGTGAAATTTAAATCTTTTGTTTTATGCTTGCTGCTTTTAGCAGTATTTGTTGGCGCAACTGATCAATGGGGGGCGTTTTCGGATCCATTCCCTATTTATGATGCGGCTCCCTGGGGCGATAATGGTATTGTTCTTGCGACAGATGGGGGTATTCGTTACCGTACCCTTACCGAAGACAACATACTCCATTCGGAACATGGACTAGAAACGTCTAAATTCCATTCTGTCGTTTCTTCGGACGTGGGACTTTATGCCGTTTCGGAATATGGCCTTATTGCTTCTTTTGTCGGTGGTCAAAAACCTTGGAATGTTTTGAGCCGCTCCTATGTAAAGAACAATGTTCGCGCGGTACCTCGTGGTACGGTCATTAAAGAAAAGATTCTGACGATAACCTTTGAAGACCGCTTGGCTTTTTTTGACCTGTCGCAGAACCGTTCCGTATTGACGATTGATCGTATCGGCTCCAAGTCGCTTTTGAATACGCCTATTCGCGAACTTTTGGTGCGAGGGGATTCCCTCTATGTCAGGATGGACGATGCCGTCTATGTTCGCAAAATGGATTGGGTAAATTTGCCGGCAGATAGGCGGTTGAGCGATCCCAATTCCTGGGCTCATGTTCCCAAAGATGTGTCGGTGGATGGATTCGAAAAGCCCGTTTCGAAGGTCGTTGTGGATGACGTTACCTTGACAGATCCTGTATTGTATCATGACGATGGAACCAGTAAGGTCAAGTGGCAGATTAAAACTAAAGACGGTTCTTTCTTGGTTGGCTCAGAGTATATTTTCTTTTGCAGGAATGGCGAAAAGAAAGTTAGCGACCTTACAATGACGCCGGGCTATACTCCTGGAGAAGTCTATGAATTGCGGGCGGCCCCTTACGGAGGCGTTTTTGCTGCTACAGTTGATGGCAAGTTGAGCTATGGCAATCTTGGAGGCTGGGAAGAATCGCATTATGTTTATGGCGCCATCAGCAGTGGCGCTAGCGGTTATTCGGCAAGAATCAAGGCCTTGTCCTATTTGCCCGATGGGCACCTATTTTTCCATATTTGGGGCTTTGTCTATTTGATGTATTCCGGATGGGGCGAAAATGTTGATTACACATTTGCGGTTTCTGAAGATCATTGCTTCGAAGAGTATATAGAAAACTATGTCATCTCTGTTGCGACAATTGCCGCACCCGATAATTCCGGTTTCTTGACGTCTACGGGTAGTAACAATGGTTATGGGGTGGTTTACTTTACCAAGGATGGCGAAGTCCATTGTGCCAACCGGATTGGCGAAAATCCTGTGCCTGGAGTCATGTATTCTAAAGTTGAGGGAAACGACTGGCTTGTATATGTGGCGAGCAAGAATGGCGGGGCCCTTGCAAACGAAGGCGGACTTGATGTCATAAGGTTCCCCTCGCCAAAGTCCAATGGTGGCGAACTGTCCAACGGGGTCCTGAAAACATACCGCGGAATCAGCCCGGCTCCGATTGATATGGTGTACGATTCCGTGGGTCAGAGGCTTTGGCTTGTTTCGATGTCAAACATTGCCTATTTGGACGAGGAATCGGACACGCTTTTAACCCCGTCTTCTACAAATGGTTTGCTTGGAGCTGAATTCACGTCCATCGATGTTGATGTCCATGGAAATTTGTGGGTAGGTACGACTAACCAAGGTGTTTTTCGCCTGACTCCCAGGAAAGGTTCCCCGGATACGTTGACTGTAAAGCGGTTTACTACAAAAGATGGTTTGCTGGACAACAATGTTTCCGATTTGGCCATTGATCCCGTACTTGGTGTTGCATGGTTTGCTCACGAAAAGGGTGTGAGTTATTACCGTCGCAATGACCTCAAGGATGCCCGTAACAACATGACGGATTCTGCCAAGGTGGAAGTTCGTGCGTACCCAATTCCGTTTAGGCCGAAGGTTCATGCCTTGTTCACGATTGATGGCATTGCAGAAAATTCGGTGGTGAGCATTTTCAACCGGGGTGGGGCCTTGATAAGATCTTTCAGCAACCAAGATGTATTGGGTGGAAAGATTGAATGGGATGGCCATGAAAAATCTGGTAAACTCGTGGCTCCGGGCGTCTACTATTATGTTGTCAAGAGTGGTTCCAAGATTAAAAAAGGCAAGTTCATCATTATCCATTAATGTGTTGAGGTTTTAAATGAATCGTGCTGTGACGCTTTTATTTTTGGGCATCGCCGTTGCATTCATTGGTTGTGCCGGTGAACGCCAGGGCCTTGTGTGCGAAGAGATGGAATATCGCCTGAATACTATGACCTATTCGCCGGACCAGCGAGCCTATGCCGAAGAAGAATTGCGCGTGTGCCGCGAGCAGGAAGCTCAAAAGAAGGCGGAAGGAGCTGCGGCTCGCCAGAGCATCTATGACCGCTATATGACATCTAACGGGGATTCCAAGAAGGAATCTTCGGCTGCGGATTCAACCACCAAAGAAGTCTCTGTATCGGAGTCATTAAAAGATTCTTCGGGTGTAGAAACGACCAGCATTTACGACCGCTATAAGGCTGTTGAACCTGCGGCAGAAAGTACGGCTGCCGAAGTCCCGGTAGACACATCTGCTGCAGATGCAGAAAGTTTCCAATAAGGCGGTCCCTGTAGATGGCGAAAATTCAGACGCTTTCAGGTGAATGGTTCGAACCGGATTTGCCGGGACGCCTCCTTAAAATTGCGGGCGATATCCGCGAAGCGGGCGGTCGCGCTTTTTTGGTGGGCGGTTGGGTACGCGATGCGCTTTTAGGCAAGTCTTGCCGCGACTACGATGTTGAAGTCTACGACATGGCCCAGGACGCCCTTGTGCCCATCCTTTCGAAGTATGGCCGCACCAACTTGGTGGGCAAGGCATTCGGTGTCATTCATCTGGCAATGAAGGGCCTGTCGCTCGATTTCTCGTTCCCCCGTACCGAAAGTAAAGTGGGTTATGGTCACCGCGGATTCGTGGTGCATACCGATGAAAAGTTGAGCTTCAAGGAAGCCGCCCTTCGCCGTGACTTTACCATCAATGCCATGGGTATGGAACTGCCGGAACTTACGCTTTGCGATCCGTACGGCGGTATCGACGACTTGAAAACCCATACTTTGCGCCATGTGGGCCCGGCCTTTGCTGAAGATTCCCTGCGTATCTTGCGTGGTGTGCAGTTTGCTAGTCGATTCGGTTGCACGCTCGCGCCTTCTACGGTGGAACTTTGCCGAACTCTTTCGCTGGACGATCTTTCCATAGAACGTCTGTTTGAAGAATTCAAGAAATGGCTCCTGAAACCGGGGGTGCCTTCTCTTGGCCTCAGGGCATTTTTGGATATCAAGCTCGACGAATATTTCCCCGAAATCCGTCCGTTCGAAAATTCCTGGGACGCGCTTGGAGCGATCCTCGACAACATGGCTTCGCTGCGCGACGCCTGCCTCACGGGGAATGGAACTTGCTCTCTTTCGGAGGCGCAGGCGATGGAATTCGCGTTCGCGGCCCTCCTTTGCGGGTGTGCAGAAACTTCGCTCAAGTTCCTGGAACGGATTACTAACGAAACCCATTTGCTCAAGGTGGTGCCCCTCGTTCTGAATGCTTACAGTACGCTGGATACGGCCATCGTAAACGACGCCCCTGCGCTGCGTCGCCTAGCGGTAAAGCTTGGCGGGTTAAAGCTCCTTTGCCTGCTTGTGAAGTGTACTCCGCAGGAATTTTATGCTGATGCTACTGGCGATGGCGAATGCTTTGCCGACAGGCTTTGGAATGCGGCTAGCGATTTGGACCTGATTGAAGAAGCTCCGCAACCTTACCTGATGGGCAAGATGCTTATGGATATGGGCGTGAAGCCAGGCAAGCAGATGGGTGAAATCATCAAGAAAAGTTTCGAACTGCAACTCGACGGCGAAATCAAGAATGCCGAAGAGGCAATCGCCTGGGCAAGAAAGAATGTGTAATGTGTGGTGTGAAATTAATAATCACACATTGCACATCTCACACTTCACATTTGATTACTTCCACCTGAACATTCCGGTGATGCCTGCGGGCACCGCAAAGACGATCATCGGAACCTGGATGATTTCGGTAGGCAAGAATGCAAGCATTTTACGCTTGGCATGCAACTTCCAAGAAGCTATCATCAGGAATACAAAGTCCACCAGAATCTTGGGCAGAATGCTGAATACGCACCACTGCCACGGGCAATCCAAAAAGAGCACGCACCAGGGGCTGATAAACATCCAGATGTAGTAGGTGTAAATCAGCGTGAGCATCAAGATGTAAGCCTTGCTCTCGTAGTTGGTGCCGTTGCTGCTCCAGCGGGCGCGCTGGTTAAAGAGCTGTTTCCAAGTATGCACCGGCGCGGTTTCGATGACGGCATCCTTGTCCAGGTTGTAGCAGACCTTGGTGCCGGGGATCTTCATCATCTTATGGATGAGCATGTCGTCGTCGCCGCTGGAAAGATTCACCAGGTCGCCAAAACCGCCTACGGCAAAGAACAGGTCTTTTTTATAGGCGAGGCAGGCGGCGCTAGCCACAATGGGGTGACCCCAGCTGAATCCGGCTGCTTCCATGGCTGTATAGCCCAGGGTTTCCAGTTTCTGGTAAAGGTGGGGGAGCGTACGGCTGCCGTTATTTTGCTTGGGTCCCTGTACAATGCAGATGCCGTCGGTGAATCGGCCTGCCATGGCGGTAATCCAGCTCTTGCGGGGAATGCAGTCGGCGTCCATGGTCAAAAGCACATCGTATTTTGCGATTTTGAAGGCGCTTTCCAGGGCGCGTTTCTTGGGACTTGCAATTTGGGGCAAATCCGGCGAAAGGGAGAGTACCTTGAATTTCGGATGGGTGGCGGCGAATTTTTCCAGGATTTCGCGGGTGGAATCGGTGGAACGGTCGTCTACGCAAATCACTTCCCATTCGCCCACGTAATCCTGTTCGGCAAGGGCTTCCAGGGTGCGCTGCGCGAATTCTTCTTCGTTACGCATGGGGACCACTACCGTAACGCTGGGCGTGGCCTTGGGGCCCCTGTATCGGTGTGTGCGAATAACCCCTATTATGAAGAATAGGAACAACAGCACGTATAGTGCGGTAAGGCTTGCGATGAGAATGCCACCCATGTCTGGAAATTTAGAAAAAACTATCTTTGGTGCCATGATTCATCCTTCCGCATTTGTTCACCCGCAAGCTAAAGTTCACGAAACGGCCGTTATTGGCCCCTGGAGCTTGGTCGATGCCGGTGCCGAAATTGCCGAGGGTGTCGTCTTGGAGTCCAGGGTCCACGTATACGGTGGTGTTGCTGTCGGTAAAAACACCCATGTTTACGATGGTGCCATTCTTGGGGGGCCTCCGCAAGATTTGAAGTATGCGGGCGAACCGACTCGACTCGAAATTGGCGAAAATTGCACGATTCGGGAATACTGTACGCTAAATCGGGGGACTGTTCAAGGGGGCGGTTGCACCCGTATTGCAGACAAAGTGTTGGTGATGGCCTATTCCCATATTGCCCATGACTGCGATATTCGTACTGGGGTTGTTATCGCGAATAGCTGCCAGCTGGGCGGCCATGTGCGCATCGGCGAGTATGCAACCATAGGCGGTGTGACTGCTATTCAGCAACGCAATCAGGTGGGCGCCTACGCTTTTGTGGGTGGCACCCATAAAGTGGACCGTGATGTTCCCCCATGCACCAAGGCATCGGGGAACCCGATCCGCTATGGCGCCTTGAATTTGCATGCCCTGCGCCTGCATCCTGAAAGTTTCCCTGAAGAACGGATCCAGGCCCTTTCCCGTGCCTATCGCGAACTTTACCGTAGCGGCCGCCCCGTGGCTGAAGTCATCGAGGAACTAAAAAAAGGCCCGGAACCTCTGTTCCAAGCCTTTTTCGACGAGCATTGGGGTGGCACGTTAGTGCGCCCGTGAAATTACATGTTGCTTTGCAGCGCCTTCAAGATTTCGGGGTACCATTCATTCGTGCTGCTGTAGTAGATGTCGAATCCGACACCCGTAAGTCCCCAGATGTGCCAAGAATAGCCTAGCTGGTTTGCAGTTTGGACAATTGCCTTGATATACATGGCTCTGTTGGCGTCGTCTTGACCTTCGGCTTCGCATCTGGAAGAGGCTCCAAATTCGCCGATGTTCAGCGGAATATGGGTGCCGTCTTTACCGGGGAAAATCCTCTTGGCCATGTTAACGTAGCTCTTGAGATCGCTCGCAATTTTCAGGATTGCGTCCTGGTCGTTCGACTTCCACAATTCGCCCTTGGAACATTCGGAGCTGTGTCCTTTGTGGCTGTAGCTGTACGGTTCGTAATAGTGGCCGTCAATAATGATGTTGCTGTCCTTGATGTCGGCGAAGGCGTCCATCTGTTCGAACTTGCCCCAGTTACCCGGGTCAATCATGATGGTGCGGCCTGGGTTTGTCTTGCGAATAATCTTGATGGCGCTGTCTGTCATCTGGGCGAGGACGGCGTCAGATTTGCCTCTGGATTCATTCAGGATTTCGAATATGAGCGAATCGTTGTCGAAATCCTTGAATTCTTCGGCGATATTTTCCCAAATGCCGTAGAAGGCGGCCATGTACTTTTCTGGGTTGTCATAGAGCTCGTTAAAGTGATGCTGGTTGATAACCACCGGCATGCCAAGGCCGTTTGCAATCTTGACGTGGCGCTTTACGCCTTCCACACGTGCCGCCTGCAAGGTGTAGGGCGGCTCGTGGAGAGCTGTCTGGTTCCAGCGAACTGGCATACGGATGGACTGGAAACCGGCGTCCTTTACTGCTTGGAACCATTCATCCTGAATGGGGTTGCTCCAGTTTTCGTCGAGGTAATCGTAGACCTTGCCTTCGATAAAGCACCAGTTCGTTTCCTGGCCTTCCTTGCAGGCTTTTGTGATGTCTACGCCCGATTCCCAGGAGTTTCCGAAGTTGATGCCGTGGCCGAGCATCTTGTTTACGGCGATAGCGCGGCTGTAGTTGGGGAGCTCTGCACTTGCGGAAGATTCTGTATTTACCCTTGCTGACGAAAGGGAGGAGCTTTCGGAAGAATCCGGTTCGGGGGCCGTACTGGAAGATTCTTCATTACAGCCCTGTGCGAGCAGGGACATAGAAATAACTAAAAATGTGTAAAGTAATTTTTTCATAGAAACAACCCTAATCTATGATGTTTAACAATGGTAAAAGTAATTTTATTTTCTTCCCCCCATTCCTTATTTTTATCCGTTTTTGTTTACTTTGGAAACCATTATTGCTGTATACGCCTAATTCGCTATTGGTCTAAAAGAACTATTTTTTGTATCACGGCTGCGAAAATAATTTTTTAGGGTACGGAATACCCAAAAAAGACTATATTTTTGGCCCTGTCTGTATTTGGAGACTCGTTAAGGTATGAAACATATGAGAATCTCGTCTTTATTGAAGTGCGCTGTTGGCGTGCTTCTTGCCGTTTCTTTGGCGGATGCGGCTTCGTTTAGTAGCTACCGCGACCGCGATGCGGGCCGCTTTGTACTTAAAGAAGGGAAGCCTTTCCGTCCTGACAAGGACATTGTCACTGTTGTGATGCGTGAAGCTATTCCTCGTGGCGGTGGATATACTTACCAGTATCCGCGTGAAAACCCCGAACCGGTACTCACGGATAAGTACGCCATGGAAGGAGCTCTTTCTATGGAAATTGAACTTATTGCAAGTGACTATTCTGGTGTCGCTATTTGTATTGCCGGTTCTGTAGACCTGACTCCCTATATGGAAGACGGTGTCCTTGAATTCTGGATTAAGGGTGCACAGGGTGGCGAAAATGCACTGTTCGTGCTCGTGGACGATGGCGTGAAAAGCGGTGGTGAATCCTTGCAGGTGAAACTCCGCTCCAAGAGCCTCGGCGAAATCACTTCCGAATGGACTCATTTCAGTATCCCCCTCAAGCTGTTCGGTACGACGGGTGTCTACTGGGATGCCAAGAATACTCGCGAAGTGATGCTTCCCTTCAACTGGGCTAACTTCAAGGGTTTCCGTCTCGAAGTCCGTAAAGACGAAAACGAGTCATTCAAGGTCTGGATGGACGATATCGTCATCAAGAAACATGGCAAGGCTTACGAAGGCCCGGCCTATTACCCGTTCCGCAACGAGATTTAAGAGGTTTGTATGCGTAATCTATCTATAGCCGTGCTGCTTTGCTCGTCGTTTTTGATGGCTCAAGATTTTGATGCCGATGAACAGTATTCCGGTGACGAATCTTCTGCGGTTGAAGAATCTGTTTCCGAACCTGAACCGGCGGTCGAGGATGAATCTTCCGAGGAACCCTCTGTAGAAGAAACTGTCTCCGAAGAATCTTCTTCCGAAGAAACCGTTGCCGAATCCAATGATTCCGCCCCTGTCGAAGAAACCTCCGTTGCTGAATCCGAAGCCCCTGCTCCGGCCGAAGAACCTAAGTTGGCTGGTGCTGCCACTGAGGCTGCCCCTGCGAAGGAACCTTCGATTGCTCCTATCTACATTCCTAAGGAAATGACCTCGGAACAGCGTGTTGCCGCTATCGAAGCTGACATCGATACCCTTTCCAATAATATGGAATCCACGCTACTAGGAAAGGATGACGCCCCTCTCGCCGTTTCCGGTTACATGGCCTTCCGCGTCAAGAATTTCGACTATACCGAAATCGCTCCGGTGTACGGCGACGACAAGGCTCGTACGCTTGTAGACGCAACCCTCAAGATGAACATGGTCCTTATGCCCAACTCTTATATGACGTTGTGGAGCAATATGACCTTCCCGTTCGATCTCACGGGTCTCTATACAAACTATTTGGCTAAGAGCCCGAACACGAACCCGAGCTACGGCTGGGAACGCGTTCCGTTCGACCACAACTCGGACTACACTCCGGCGTCTATCGAAGAAGAAATGAACTTCGGTGTCGATATCCGTTCCTCGGTGTTCGGCGCCTACGTGACTGCTGGCGGTGTGATTTGGGCATGTGCCTCTCCTCTTACCATGTGGGAACGTGAAACGATGCCTCGCTTTGCTTGGCAGTACGAAACCTTCGAAGAAGAAAAGACCGTTTCTACCTATTATAAGGAAAAATCCTTCAAGCCCGTCAAGGAAGGTGGTCGCGCCTTCTGGACGAACCGTTCCTTCGGTGGCGTGTTCATGAACGTGTACAATATGCCTTTCGGCTTTATTGCCCAGGCGATGATTTCTCAGCCCAAGGATATGGATGCCGGTACCCGCGACGGTATGCGTCTTTATGGTGGTCAGCCCAGCGAACTTGAAATGGACGGTAACTACGATTTCCGTGGCGATGTCTACCATGCAAGACTTGCCAAGACCAAGATTCTTGATGGTATGACGGTTGGTGCAAACTATATGGGCGTGTTCTACGATGATGGTCTTATTGACGAAGACGAATTTGCCGGTCCCTGGACCAAGCTCAAGTTCGAAGGTGAACCGCATTTCGAAAACAACCAGATTGCGACCATGGATATCAAGGGTAACCTCACCCCGAAATTCTACTTGATGGCAGATCTCGGTTTGAGCTGGGACGATTCGACGACTTTCCATAACGCGGGTAACGAGAACAAGCGCGCCTATAACCGCGATTCAATCTCCAAGGGCACTTCTGCTCCGGCGTTCGGTATTTATGTCAAGGTGCAGGACAAACATCTTGACTGGCTCCCGACAACAATCGAAGGTGTTTATTTCTCCGAAAACTTCTTCTCTCCATATGGCATCACCGATCCTTCCCGTTTCCGCAGCTGGCGTAAGGACGAATTCTATCTGAACGGCGGTGCAATGCGCTATGGTCCTAATATGGCGGGCTTGAACTTCAAGTTCGAACCGGAATTTAACCGTGGCCGCTTGGGTGTTCAGTATGCCCAGCATCGTCAGGTGGCAAAAGGCAAGGATGTGGTTCTGTTCAACTACCGCTTGAACGGCCGCAACATGTGGGAAAGCACCAATTCTTGGACCAAGTATAACGCCCTTTTCTGGGCTGACTCGGGTAATTCGACCGTTTCCAATGGCTATGTGAACCGTGCTGGCGTGCTTACTCCAGCACGCAAGATGGAACGTCAGCGCGGTGGTCTCTATGGTGGAACCTGGGAACTTTGGGAATCCTTTGTTGCTTACGAAGATGCAAAGCAGGTTAAGGCCGAAGAAGTTCCTGAACACACCAAGTGGTCTTCTTATCTCTCGATTGACGGTGGTTACGATATCGGTCACTGGTTCGGTACCGACCGCAACCTGATGATGTCTGGCTATGTCGCAATTTCTGGTGTGTCGAAGACTTTTGCTCCGGTTGCCTATAGCGAAGAGCAGAGCGACATGTTGCTCTGGAGTTTCTACGGCCTCTTCGAACCCACCTTCGCTCTCACCCCGACGCTCCATCTGGTGGGTCAGGTCGGTTTCGAAACCTGGAAGTCTGAATACGGTTATACGGTTGCAAACGATGACGTCCGCGTCGGTGGCATTGTGGCAAGTGGTGCTTACGGCAACCTGATTCCTACGTCGCAGACGACCTACACCAAGGCTCCTCTCGACTACTATCAGACTGCGCTCGGTATCGGTTTTGACTGGGACTTCTCTCCGCGTGCGGGGCTTCACATGCGCTACAAGTGGGCGACCCATACGGATAACTACGTCTCCGAAAACAACTGGAGCGGTCACTTTATCACTGCAGAAACAAAGGTTTGGTTCTAAGGGGTCAATGGTATGAAAAAGATGTATAAGTTATTACTATCTCTCCTTGTTACGGCTACTGCCGCATCCGCTGTATCGGATTACGACATGAACATGCAGCTGAAGGCAAAGCAGGACTCCCTCGAAGCGAAGCGTGGCCTAGAAATTGACGGAAGCATCAAGGGCGTGCTCAATAACGCCTATATGTCGTCCGATCAGGAAAAAGCTGAGCTGAACAAGTTGCCCAATGCAGAACGTTCTCAGTTCGTAACGGCTGACTTGGGATTCCATTTCCGCCCCTACGATGCGGTTCGTTTTAATGCGATTCTCCGTTTTGAAGCGGGTATGCAGAACTACTTTGCTAGTTCGGCGAAGAGCATTTCTGTTCCTTGGCTGAATGTCGAAGGTAACGTTGGACGTGCCCTGTACTGGGTGGTCGGTGATTTCCGCGAACAGTACAGCCCCCTTACGCTGTATTCACCGTCGGGTATCGACGATATCCTTTACGAACCCATGATCTTTACGCGTGGTCGCGAAATGGCGATGAGCAACGCCATGATCGAGGGTAACCAGCGCAACCTTCAGGGTATAAACCTCCAGTTGCGTAACGACTTTGGCGGTATGGCCGGTGAAGTTCGCCTCGAAGGTATCTTTGCCCGTCTGCGTCGCGTTCAGCTGCTGGACTTTTCTGGCGCTAACGGCAACTTGCTTCCGAATGGCGGAAACCCCATTATAAATGGTGGTGACGTTTATCCGGGATCTTACCAGTCTGCCAATATGGACAAGTGGATGCTGAGCGGCAACTTGGAATACCTGCCGGTAAACAAAAACGTGTTCCTCGGATTCACGGGTATGTACGTCTTTGACGACAGCGCCTCTTTCACTCGTACAATGCGCCCCGAAAATCAGGAATTGATTGTCGATGGACAGTTGAAGTCCTACGTCGATGGCTCCCTTGACAATGTGGCCAACCCGACATCTTTTGATTTGGGCGAATACAAGCCGGATTTCATCAACCCGCTAGATATGGAGCCGCAGCGTACGACCATTCTTGCCGGTCGCCTCGGTGTCGATGTCGCAGGACTTATGGCGAACAAGGATCTCACCTTGGATCTCATGGGTGAATATGCGATGTCCAGCGACAAGCTCTACGAGTACGAAACGGTGACGACTACCGCCGAAGATGGTACCGAAATTCAGAATGTCGAAAGAAACGAAGTCAATAACGACGGCAAGGCGATCCTTGCGACGTTGAACGCTGGCTACAAGATGCCTGCCGGATTGAACATCCAGCTTTCTGCAAACTATATCATGAACGACAGCAACTGGTACAACAACTTGGCACAGTCGCCGCAGTTCTTTGCTACGCGCGTTTTGAATACCGACAAGGACGGTAACACGATTCGTTTCGGC